>ERZ1026844.116-NODE-116-length-64917-cov-13.627887_pt1 | contig 64917 bp, 66 predicted proteins | sample MGYA00380152_ERZ1026844 | MGnify/ENA primary metagenome ERZ1026844 (study PRJEB33269, sample SAMEA4719788) | human gut metagenome | biome: human-associated habitat; feature: organic feature; material: feces | place: Cameroon | collected 2013-10 ... | reverse complement strand
CCTTTTGTCATCTTTTTTTCGGTTTCTACTATTGATTCGCATCATAGGGGAAGGCCTTTTTGCTGCGGCGGGATGCAGAACGGCAATTTTTGCCCCGGCTCTTTTCTTTCCCGTAAAAATCGTGTATAATACCAGACAGAATGGAGGCGAACGGGGATGTATCAGGCGCTGTACCGGAAATACCGGCCGCAGACGTTTTCGGATGTGGTCGGGCAGAAGAGCGTGACCGACACGCTGCGCGCGCAGCTCGAGACGGGCAGGCTCAGCCATGCGTACCTGTTCACCGGCACGCGCGGCACGGGCAAGACCTCCTGCGCCAAGATCCTGGCCAAGGCGGTCAACTGTGAAAATCCGAACCACGGCGATCCCTGCGGTGTGTGCCCGTCCTGCCGGGCCATCGACGAGGGCAGCTGCATGGACGTGCTGGAGATCGACGCGGCGTCGAATAACGGCGTGGACTCTGTCCGCGTGCTGCGCGACGACGCGATCTATACGCCCGGCACGGTCAAAATGCGTGTGTATATCATCGACGAGGTCCACATGCTCTCGACGGCGGCGTTCAACGCCCTGCTCAAGATCATCGAGGAGCCGCCGGCCCATCTGCTGTTCATCCTCGCCACGACCGAGCTGCAGAAGGTCCCGGCGACGATCCTCTCCCGCTGCCAGAGGTTCGCGTTCAAGCGCCTGCGGGCAGAGGAGATCGCCTCGCGGCTCAACTTCATCGCCTATCAGGAGCACATCGAGATCGAGCCCGACGCGGTGAACCTGCTCGCGCGCCTCGCCGACGGCGGCATGCGCGACGGCGTGAGCCTGCTCGACCAGTGTGCCTCGGCGGCAGGCGGCGCGGTGACGCTCGAGAGCGTCTACGCTTCGCTCGGCCTTGCCGGTGAGCGGCGGACGGCGGAGCTCATGCAGGCCATCGCGCAGCAGGACACGGCGAAGGCCCTGACGGTGTTCTCGTCTCTTTATGCCGCGGGCAAGGACGTGGGCGCGCTGCTCGGCGAGATGTGCGCGCTGTGCCGCGACCTTCTTGTGCTGCATACCGCGCCGAAGAGCGGGCTTGCCATGCTCTCCGGCATCGCAACAGAGCAGCAGGCGCTGGCGCTGCAGGACATGTTCAGCCCGGGCGAACTCATGCGCGTGCTGACCGAGACGCAGAAGACCCGCGCCTCGTTTGGCAAGAACACCGACGTGCGCGTGGCGGCGGAGCTGCTGCTCATGCAGCTGTGCGAACCGGCGCTGCGGCTCGACGCGCAGGCGCTGAACGCGCGCATCTCGCGCGTGGAGGAGCAGCTGGCCTCCGGCGTTCTGGTCAAGGCTGCGCCGCAGACCTCCGGCGACGAATATGACGATGACCGCCCGCCCTTCCCCGACGACGCGGACGATCCCGCGCGCGGCCAGCTCCCGGAGATGCCTCCGGCGCAGCCGGCGCCCGCCGCGCCGAAGCCGGAGACGCCCGCGGGCTTCTGGCCCGCGCTCTCGGAAAAGCTCCGGGCGGAGCTTTCGGCCAAGGACCGCGGCTTCTTCGCGGCCAACGGCCCGCTGCACCCCGTGCTGCAGGGCGAAAACACCCTCATCATGGCGGCGGACAACGAGTTCGTGCTCGGCATGGTCAAAAAGCCCGCCATCGAGCAGCTGATCCGCGAAAAGGCGTCCGCGCTGCTGGGCAGGCCCGTCGCAGTGCGCTTCGCGCTCAAGAACCAGGTCTCGAACCTCGGCAAGGATCCCATGGACGCGCTCGTGCAGTTCGGCGAGCAGCACAGCGACATTTTTACGATAAAATAATTTTTACGACGATAAGGAGAACATGACATGGCAAAAGGCGGATATCGCGGCGGTATGCCGATGGGCGGCAGAAACCAGATGCAGATGATGAAGCAGGCGCAGAAAATGCAGGAGAACCTCATGAAAATGCAGGAGGAGCTGCAGGCGAAGGAATATGAGGCAACGGCGGGCGGCGGCGTCATCAAGGCCGTATGCGGCGGCGACCGCGAGCTCAAGTCGATCACCATCGATCCCGAAGCAGTCGATCCGGAAGATGTGGAAATGCTGCAGGATATGATCGTCGCGGCCGTCAATGAGGCCATGCGCAAGGCAGAGGCCGACCAGTCCGCCAACATGGCCAAGCTCACGGGCGGCCTGAACCTCGGCGGTCTGTTCTGATGCGCGCGTTTCCGGCCGCGCTCGAGCGGCTTACTGAACAGTTTGCCCGGCTTCCCGGCATCGGCATGAAGTCGGCGCAGCGGCTGGCGTTTTACGTGCTGTCGCTGCCGAAGGAGGACGCCGACAGCTTCGCGCAGGCCATCGTGGACGCGAAAAACAGCGTCCGGCTCTGCCCGGTCTGCCAGAATCTGACCGATCAGGAGCTCTGCGGCGTCTGCGCCGACCCGGAGCGGGATCATTCGCTCATCTGCGTCGTGGCCGAGCCGAAGGACGTCATCGCCATGGAGCGTGCGCGGGAATACCACGGCGTCTACCACGTGCTGCACGGCGTCATTTCGCCCCTGAGCCACGTCGGCCCGGACGATCTGCGCATCCGCGAGCTGATCTCCCGCGTATCCCAGGGCGGCGTGCGCGAGGTCATCATGGCCACGAACCCGGACACCGAGGGCGAGGCCACGGCTATGTATCTGTCGCGTCTGCTGCGCCCGATGGACGTGAAGGTGACGCGGCTGGCCTATGGCATCCCCGTGGGCAGCCAGCTGGAATATGCCGACGAGGTGACGCTGCTGCGCGCCCTGGAGGGCAGACAAGAAATATAAGTATCATATCTGAGCCGTCCGCCCGAACCGCGGGCGGCTCTTGCACATAAAAATGAGAAGGGAGACACCGGATCATGACCGCGAGCATCAACAGACAAGAAGCGCTGCATCAGTTCAAGCTGGCGCTCAAAGCCGGGCAGAAATGCTACCGCGACTGCGTCCACCGCGGGCGCGACCCCTATCCGCAGGTCCTCGAGGAGCTGCTGCAGGGCGGCGTGGTGGCCGGGCGCGTGGATCTGGGCGAGCTGGAGATCCCGATCGCCCAGATCGTCGGGATGAATACCGCCGGGCGGCAGACGGCCTTCGCGGCGAATTTCATGCCGCTGCTGGACCTGGGGACGGAGTTTGCAAGCAAGTGGATCTCACTCTGCGAGGCGCATCTGGGCGACACCGGCATCGTCGACCCCATCCGCTGCTTTGAGTATATGGGGCAGTTTTACGTGCAGGAGGGCAACAAGCGCGTGAGCGTCCTGCGGAGCTTCGGCGCGCCGACCATCCGCGCGTACGTCACGCGCGTGCTGCCGCTGTACTCCGACGACCCGGCTGTGCGGGTCTACTATGAATTCCTGCATTTTTATGAGCGCTGCGGCCTGTATCAGGTGCATTTCAACCGCCTGGGCGACTATCCTAAGCTGCAGGCCGCGCTCGGCTTCGACGCCGAGCACGTCTGGTCGCAGCTCGAGCGCCGCGCGTTCCTCACGGCCTTTTATACCTTCAAGACCGCCTATGACAAGTTGACGCAGTCCGCGCCGCCCGTCACGACAGCGGAGGCGCTGCTGACCTGGCTGCACGCGTACACGCTGGGCGATCTGCGCGTGCTGACGCAGGCGGAGCTGGAGCGGTCCATCCGCGCCATCTGGCCGGAGCTGGAGGCTGTCGCCCAGGGCGGCAAGATCGCCGTGCAGACCGAGGCTGCACCGGAGCCGCAGAGCCTGCTTGGCCGTCTGACCGGCTTCCGCGGGTGCCTGCGCGCGGCATTCGTCTACGAATGCGCGCCGGAGGCCAGCCCATGGATCGCCGCGCATGAGGCCGGGCGGCGCCAGCTGGTGCAGGCGCTCGGCGAGGCCGTCGACGCGCGGGTCTATCTCGTGCCGGACTATCCGAGTCCCGAGGACGCGCTTGAACAGGCCGCGGCCGACGGCGCGCAGGTCGTCTTCACCACGACGGTGCCGCTGATCTTCGCCTGCCGCAAGCTCGCGCCCAAGTATCCGGGCGTGCGCTTTCTCAACTGCTCGGTCGATATGCCGTATCCCGGCGTCCGGACGTACTACAGCCGGATCTATGAGGCCAAATTCCTGCTCGGCGCGCTGGCCGGGACGCTGGCAGAGGACGCGCGCATCGGCTACGTCGCCGACGCGCCGGTCTTCGGTACGCCCGCGGCCATCAACGCCTTCGCGCTCGGCGCGCAGCTGACGCGGCCGGACGCGCAGATCCTGCTGCGCTGGTCGTGCTGCGAGCAGGAGCCTGCCGCCGCGCTGGCGGCGGAGGGCCTCGGTATGATCTGCGCCCACGACCTCAAGCGGCCGGGGCAGGAGAACGGCTGGCGCGGCCTGTGCCGCGTAGAGGACGGAAAGCCGCGGCGCGAGGCGCTGCCGGTCCGCAACTGGGGCGAGATCTACATCCGCCTCGCGCGCAGCATCCTGCGCGGCGGCTGGGACGAGCTGAACGCGGCCGGGGCGATCAATTACTGGTGGGGCTTTGCCAGCGGCGCGGTCGACGTGCAGCTGGCCCCCAGTGTGCCGGACGGCCCGCGGGAGCTGCTGCGGGTATTGCGTGAGGCGCTGGTGCACGGTGAGCTGACGCCCTTCCACCGCCGCATCACCGACCAGGTGGGCACGCTGCGCAATGACGGCGAGCAGTGGTTCTCGCCGGAAACGATCCTGCGTATGGACTGGCTGTGCAGCAATGTCACCGGCCGGATCCCGGATTATGAGGAGCTGCTGCCGATGGCGCAGCCGATGGTGCGCCTGCTCGGCGTCTACCGCGATGCGCTCCAGCCGAAGAAAAGGGGGCCGCTGCTGTGAAGCTACTTCTGCTTGCGGACAAGGAGAGCCGCTATCTCTGGGATTTTTACAAGCCCGGCTGTCTGCGGGAGTATGATCTGATGCTCTCGTGCGGAGATCTGAAGGCCGAATATCTGACGTTTCTCGCCACGCTCGGCCGTTCGCCTCTACTCTATGTCCGGGGAAACCATGACGACAACTACGAATCGCGCCCGCCGGAGGGCTGCGAGTGCATCGAAGACAAGCTCGTGACGGTGGGCGGCCTGCGGATCGTGGGTCTTGGCGGCAGCCCCCTGTATTCCGGGGGGCGGAACCAGTACACCGAGCGGCAGATGGAAGCCCGCATCCGGAAGCTCGGCTGGAAGATCCGCCGCGCGGGCGGCGTCGATATCGTGCTTACGCACGCCCCGGCCCGCGGCTTCGGCGACGCGGAGGACTTTGCCCACTGCGGCTTTGAGGCCTTCCTGCCGCTGCTCGACCGCTATCAGCCGCGCTATCTGATCCACGGCCACGTGCATACGGAGTACGGCCATGCGATCCCCCGCGTGCTGCAGCGCGGCGGCACCACCATCATCAATGCCTGCGAGCGCTATACGCTCGAGCTATAGGAGGAGCTATGGACTATCCGAAGGTCTGCCTGCGCCGGGGCGAGGAAGCCGGTGTGCTGAAGGGGCAGAAGCTGATCTATGACAACGAGCTGGACTGGGCGGACGATATCTGCACCGACGGCTGCGTCGTCGACGTGCTGGACAGCCGCCAGCGCTTCGTGGCCCGCGGGTTCTTTAACGCCCGGTCGAAGCTGACCGTCCGCGTGCTCACGCGTCGGGCGGAGGAGACGATCGACCGTGACTTTTTCGCCCGCCGTATCCGCGCGGCGTGGCAGACGCGGCAGACGCTGGGCTTTTCCGACTCGTGCCGGGTGGTCTTCGGCGAGTCGGACGGGCTGCCGGGGCTGACCGTCGACAAATTTGCCGACTGCCTGTCGTTCCAGATCGCCTGCCTCGGTCTCGAGCAGTGGAAAGAAACGCTGATGGAGATCCTCGCGGAGATCTTTGCCCCGCGCGGGATCTATGAGCGGGACGATCTGTCCGTGCGCGAAAAAGAGGGGCTGCCGCAGATCAAGGCCTGCGTCTACGGCACGGTCCCGGAGGAAATCGTCATCCGGGAGCACGACGCGCGGATGCTCGTCTGCATCGAAAACGGGCAGAAGACCGGCCATTTCCTCGACCAGCAGGAAAACCGCGGGCGGCTGAAGCCCTACGCGCCCGGGCAGGATGTGCTCGACCTTTGCTGCTGCACCGGCGGCTTTTCCATCCATGCCGCGCTCTACGGTGCGGCGTCGGTCGAGGCAGTGGATGTGTCGGAGGAGGCGCTGGCCCTCGTGCGGCGAAATGCAGAACTTAACGGCGTGGCCGACCGCGTCACGACGACCTGCGCGAACGTCTTTGACCTTGCCCGGCAGTATGCCGCCGAAGGGCGGCAGTACGGGCTCGTCATCTGCGACCCGCCCGCCTTCGCCAAGAGCCGCAAGGTGCTCGAAAGCGCCTACCGCGGGTATAAGGAGCTCAATCTGCAGTGCATGAAGCTCGTACGCCCGGGCGGCTTCCTCGTCTCCTGCTCGTGCAGCCAGTTCATGACGCCGGAGCTGTTTCTCCGGATGCTGCGCGAGGCCGCGCAGGATGCCGGCCGCGACGCGCGCCTGCTCGAGCCGCTGATGCAGTCCCGCGATCACCCCGCCAGCCTGTCCTCCGAGCAGTCTCTCTACCTCAAGGGCGATATCCTGCAGATCCTGTAAATGTACCCCCGCCGGGCAGTGCCCGGCGGGGGTATTTTTCCAATTTGCAAAAATCAATGGACAAAATCAACAAAATGCAGAGGGGAGGATTGGAGGCTCATACAAAAAGAAGAGGAGCGCAAGATTGTCGGACTGAAATCGCAAGATATTGGTTGTGAGTTTACGATGAAAAGATATATAAAAGATTTAGTAAATCGAAAAAATTGTGAAAAAACCGGTTAAAAACGGGATTTTTTTACACACAAGAATTTCATGACGTCAGGAGCGCGAAGCAATGAAAAAACTCAGATACGGTATGGTCGGCGGCGGCCCGGGTTCCTTTATCGGCGACGCGCACCGGCGCGCGATCAATCTGGATGGTCAGGCGGAGCTGGTGGCGGGCTGCTTTTCCAGAACGCCTGAAAAATGCCGCGAGACCGGCGTGCAGCTCGGCATTGCGCCGGACCGCTGCTACGCAACGTTCGATGAAATGGCAAAGGCGGAGGCCGGACGCGAAGACGGCATCGACTTTGTCACCATCGTCACGCCGAACGTGACGCATTATCCCGCCTGCAAGGCCTTCCTGGAGGCCGGGATCCATGTCGCGTGCGACAAGCCGCTGTGCCTGACGGCGGAGCAGGCGAAGGAGCTCGAGACACTGGCCGAGGAGAAGGGCCTGCTCTTCCTCGTGACCTACACCTATATGGGCCATGTGACGGCCAAGCATATCCGCCGCTATATCGCCGAGGGCAAGCTCGGCAAGATCCGCACGGTCATGGCGGAGTATCCGCAGGGCTGGCTCGCCTATGAGGGCGAGTGGGGCGGCAAGCAGGGCGAATGGCGCTGCGACCCGAAGCAGTCCGGCGGCGTCAACTGCCTGGGCGACCTCGGCACGCATGTGGAAAACGCCGTGTCGATGCTGACGGGCCTGAAGATCAAGCGCGTGCTGGCCAAGATGGACGTCGTCGTCCCCGGCCGCGTGCTCGATGACAACGATGTGGTCCTCGTCGAGTACGAGGGCGGCGCGACCGGCTGCTACTGGACCAGCCAGTTCGCCATCGGCCACGACAACGACCTGCGCGTGCGCATCTACGGCGAAAACGGTTCGATCCTGTGGGCGCAGGAGGAATGCGAGAAGGTCACGATGATCGACCGCGACGGCACCATCGTCGAGCGTCACCGCGGCGGCGGCGGCATCGAGCCGGCAGCTGCAAAGTACGGCCGTCTGCCCGCCGGTCACACCGAGGGCTGGCTCGAGTCCATGGGCAACCTCTACCGCTCGTTCATGGAGTGCCTGCACGCCAAAAAGGACGGCACGTTCGAGCCCGGTATGATCGATTTCCCGACCGTGCACGACGGCGCCGAAGGCGTCCGCTTCGTCCAGGCCTGCCTGCAGTCGAACGAAAAGGGCAACGCCTGGGTAACGATGGACGAAAACGCATAACAGCAGGACCAGCCGCTCCCCGGGAGCGGCACAAGGGAGGAAACATGGAACAAGAGCTTCTGGTAATGAAAAACATAAACAAGTCCTTTCCGGGTGTTCACGCGCTGCGGGACGTCTCGCTTTCGCTCCGGCGCGGCGAGGTGCACGCGCTGATCGGAGAGAACGGCGCGGGCAAATCGACCCTCATGAAGGTCCTGTCCGGTGTGCATCAGGCGGACAGCGGCGAGATCCTCTGGGAAGGCAAACCCGTCCAGATCCACTCGACCACGGAAGCGACGGCCATGGGCATCAGCATCATCTATCAGGAGCTGAACCTCATGCCCAACATGAGCATCCGGGAGAACATCTTCCTGGGCCGGGAAAACCGCAAGGCCCGCTTCTTCGTCGACTTCCAGAAGACGTCGGAGCTGGCGAAGACCTATACCGATATGGTCGGCCTGACGGCCGATGTCAATACGCTGGTCAAGGATCTGTCCATCGCGCAGCGGCAGATGGTGGAGGTGGCGAAGGCCCTGTCCACCAACGCGAAGCTGATCGTCATGGACGAGCCGACCTCCTCGCTGACGGACCGCGAGACCGAGATCCTCATGAACGTCATCCGGAATCTGCGCGATCAGGGCGTGACGGTCGTCTTCATTTCCCACCGTCTGAGCGAGCTGTTTGAGATCAGCGACCGCATCACGGTCCTGCGCGACGGCGAATGCGTCGGCACGATCGACACGAAGGACTGCACCGAGCCGCAGCTCGTCAACATGATGGTCGGCCGCACGCTCGACGATATCTACCCGAAGGGCAATGCCCAGATCGGCGAAGCCGTGCTCGAGGCAAAGCATCTGAATGCGGGCAAGATGGTGCAGGACGTCAGCTTTACGCTCCACCGCGGTGAGATCCTCGGCTTTGCCGGGCTGATCGGCGCGGGCCGCAGCGAGGTCATGCGCGCGATCTTCGGCGTCGACCCGCTGGACAGCGGCGAGATCATCATCGACGGCAGGAAGCTTGAAAAGCACACGCCGACCGACGCCATCCGCGCAGGCCTCGGCCTGGTCCCCGAAGACCGGAAGCTGCTTGGCCTGATCCTCGATATGTCCGTCCGGGAAAACACCACGCTGCCGTGCCTGCCCGTGGAGATGAAGGGCGGCATCCTCAGCCGCAAGAAGGAAAACGAGATCACCCAGACCTACATCGAACAGCTCGACATCAAGACGCCCGGCGCGGAGCAGAAGGTCCTGAACCTCTCCGGCGGCAACCAGCAGAAGGTCGTCATCGGCAAATGGCTGGCGACCCACCCGAAGGTCCTGATCCTCGATGAGCCAACGCGCGGCATCGACGTCGGCGCGAAGCGCGAGATCCACCAGCTGATGAGCAAGCTGGCCGATCAGGGCGTGGGCATTATCATGATCTCCTCCGAAATGCCGGAGGTCCTCGGCATGAGTGACCGTATCATCGTCATGCACGAGGGTCACGTCTGCGGCGAGCTGAGCCGCAGTGAGGCGACGCAGGAACGTATTATGAGTCTGATCCTCAGCGCAGCTGGATAAGCAGAATGCCTGGATCTGTCTGAAACGTAGCAGAAAGGTTGGAAAAACTATGAACAGTCAAGACAAAAGCAAGAAAAGCGGCGCGCTGCGCCGTCCGGCCAAGAGCAATTCGCTCGGCATTCTGATCATCCTGCTGGCCATGTGCCTGCTGCTGACCATCGCTGTCGGTAAGAAGTTCCTGTCCGCGAGCAACCTGATCTCGGTCATCCGCCAGTTCTCGTTCTACGGCATTCTCGCCATCGGCATGTGCATGGTCATCATCACCGCCGGTATCGATCTTTCCGTCGGCTCCGTGTTCGCGCTGGCAGGCGTTCTGTCCTGTATGGCCATCACCAAGTGGCATCTGCCGGTCTTCGTCGGCGTGCTGATCGGCCTGGCCGTCGGCGTGCTGATGGGCTATTTCAACGGCGTCTGCGTCACGCTTCTGAAGCTGCCGCCCATGATCGCCACCCTTGGCACCATGTCCATCGCCCGCGGCATCGCCTATACCGTGACCGGCGGCTACCCCATCGGTTCTCTGCCGGACAGCTATAAGTTCCTCGGCCTCGGCTACATCGCCGGGATCCCGACGCCGATCGTGCTGATGGTCGTCCTGGCTGCCCTGACGATCTTCTTCCTGAACAAGACCGTCGTCGGCCGCTGGATCTACGCCATCGGCGGCAATGAAGAAGGCGCGCGCATCTCCGGCGTCCGCGTCAACCGCGTCAAGCGCCTGGTCTATTCCCTGTCCGGCCTGATGGCCGCGATCTCCGGCATTGCCATGGCGGCCCGTCTCGGCGTCGGCCAGTCCACCGCCGGCCAGAGCTATGAAATGGACGCCATCGCCGCGACCGTCATCGGCGGCGCGAGCCTCTCCGGCGGCTCCGGCAGCATCGTCGGCGCGATCATCGGCGCCGCGATCATGGGCGTCCTGCGCAACGGCCTCGTGCTGCTGGATGTCTCCGCGTACTGGCAGCAGACCGTCATTGGCGCCGTCATCATCCTCGCTGTCGCGCTGGATAACCTGCGCCACATGAAGAAAAAGGCGTAAACCCGCCGCATGAACCCGTGTTCCTGCCCCGAAGGGGCTGAACAATACATTAAGGAGGAAGACAAATGAAAAAACTACTTGCGCTCCTGCTCGCTGCACTGATGGTGCTGAGCCTGGCAGCCTGCTCCATGGAAGGCGGCTCCTCTGAGCCCGCCAAGACGGAAGAGACGACGGCTGCTCCCGAGACGACCGAAACCGAGACCGAACAGCCGGCAGAAGAGACGGCTGCCCCCGAAGTCAAGGCCGACGCCGATATTACCATCGCTGTCGTCCCCAAGTCTCTGGACAACGCCATTTTCCTTGACAGCCAGGCGGCTGCCGAGGCCAAGGCCAAGGAGCTGGGCATCAACCTGCAGTGGGTCGGCCCGACCACCTCTGACGCCGGCCAGCAGGTCACCGTCATTGAGGGCCTGATCGAAAAGCAGGTCGACGGCATCCTGATCAGCTGCAACGACGCTGACGCTCTGAAGGACGTCATCGACAGAGCGGTCGACGCCGGTATCGTTGTCGGCTGCTTCGACTCCGACTCCCCGGAATCCAAGCGCGCGTTCTACTGCGGCACGGACAACTACGCTGTCGGCAAGCTGGCTGCGGAAGAAATGATGAAGATCCTGCCCGACGGCGGCAAGGTCGCGATCCTGACCGGCGTCCTCGGCGCTCCCAACCTCGAAGAGCGTATCCGCGGCTTCAAAGAGACCGTGGAAGGCTCCAACATTGAGGTCATGCCCGTGCAGACCGGTAATGACGATGTCCAGACCTCTGTCGATGTTGTCGGCCAGTACACGGCTGCCAACCCGGATCTGGCCGCATGGTTCTTCGACGGCGGCTGGCCCTACTTCGCTGACCCGGACGCTCTGCCTGAGGTCCAGAAGTTCATGGAGAACGGCGGTCACATCATCTCCGTCGATACCTGCGAACCGATGATGCAGTACGTCGGCATGGACATGGTCGACCTGCTGATCGGCCAGAACTACCCGAACATGGGCTCCCTCGGTGTTGAGACGCTCTACAAGATCATCAAGGGCGAAGACGTCGATCTCGGCGACGAGACCCACTACATCGACACCGGCTATGAGCTGGTCGACAAGAGCAACTACGAAGAAGTCTGGGCAACCAAGGCTCCGTGGTAATCTGAATCCCGCATAAAAAACCCCCGCCGGTTTCCCCAAGGAAACCGGCGGGGGTGTGTTTGTTTTATGCTTCCGGCGGCGCCGCATCCGGCATCTGCTCAATGCCAAATTCTCCGCGGAAGTATTTTTGCAGCACGATGCAGAACGAACCGTACAGCGGGGCCATATCTGCGAACGTGGATTTTACGATTTGAATCGGCTGATCCATAAGATGCACGCAGACGCTGCATTTCTTGATCGATTGTTCCAGATGCCCGATCAGCTCATCCGGCAGATAGTATGCGTCGTGCCCCAGGACAACGAGTGGGACACTGATAAGGTTCAGATAGTTGCTGATCCCGACCGACAGTCGCCGGACAGCCTGATAGAGAATAGAATAGGCCATCCGGTTCTGTGATGCAAAACCGACGGCCTCCTGAAAATTTGGCAGCTGTGTACCGCAGGCTTCTTCGATATTCTGCAGCAGGTGCGGCGTGCTGACGTACAGCTCCAGACAACCGCTGTTGCCGCAGGTGCATTTCGGGCCGTCACAGTTGATGGACATATGACCCATCTCACTGCGGCACTCCAGCAGATCCCGGTTTGAGACCAGCGCCGCGCCGACGCCATTGGTGATACCGACATAGAGAAAGCTGTCCGCTTTTCTGCCGTAGCCGAAAAACAGCTCGCACAGACCGGCAGCCTGCATGTCGTTGGCAACATAGACCGGGTAGTCATACTTCTGCTCCAGCGCATCCCGGATATCGAGCGTCTCAATGTTATAAAAGTCTGTGATGTAGCGGATCTTACCCCGGTCCGCGTCAACGACGCCGATCGTCGCCACCCCGATGCCGAGCACCGGCCGCGTGTTGCGGCGCAGCAGCTGCTCGATCAGTACGCACATTTTTTGAAGGATGGACGCGGCGGTCTCGTTCTTTTCCAGCAGGAGCTGATCCTGCAGCAGCGGATGAATGGACATGTCGCCGACGGCGGCATAGATCGTGGACCGGGAAAGAAACAGGCCGATGATGACCGGAGACTGGCAGGAAAGCTGCAGTGCCATTGGCGTCCGGCCAGGGAGACCAGCGTGGGTTGCGGCCGGGACCTCCTCAACAAGATTTTTCCTGAGGAATTCGTTGACAATATTGGTGATCGTCATTGGCGAAAGCTTTGAGCGGCTTGCCAACTCGCTGCGCGTGATCTGCCCGGAAGTGCACAGAAGCTGCAGCAGAAGCGCGCGGTTATTATCTTTGATGCCGCTCAGATTGAGCCCGGATTTTCTCATGGTTTCCTCCTTGGACGGTCCCTGGGTGGTGCTTACCGACATTATAACACTGAAACAATGTTTTTTCCATAAAAACAATGCCCCTGGAGCGCTCCGGAGGCATTGTTTTTCCACGAAAGACAGAACTCAGTTTGTGTCCGGGCAGAGAGGGCCGGCCAGTTCTTCCATGAAGAACAGCTTGCCGGGCATGGTCGGGATATTGCTGGAGGTGACGTACTGGCACGGGCCGTAGCGCAGCGTCATCCAGAAGCTCATGCCCTGCCACTGCATTCCGCGGCTGAGCACGCCGTCTGCGCCGCCGATGGCATAGTCGGAGCCGAAGATAATCCACGGACCGATGGTGTTGGCGTAGCACGGGATGAGCGGCCAGCTCGAACGGAAGGAGGTAATGGCGTTCTGCTCAATGGTAAACGGATGCAGCCGCGCGCCGATACGGTATTCCGCGGCCATCCAGTCCTCATAGGCGGCATAGTCGGCCGCAAAGTGCGGCTCCCAGAAGGCGATATGGCACATCCGGCCAATGCCGTAGACCAGCACCTGCTTGGCGCCTTCGGCCTTGAGCGCGCGGATCTTTTCGGGATAGGTGGGCAGATTGTCCTTCGTTGCGAAGTTCCGCTGCCTGACCGGGACGGTCAGTTCGCCGAGCGGACCGTAGAAGGCTTCGGTCATGGCGTTCTGGAACGCAGCGGGGTCGGCAGCGGGCAGGGTATTGCCTTCTGCGTCTGCCCACTCGTCCATGTTGAAGCCATAGACGTGTTTGCAGTCGACGTTCCATTCCTTAAGGAAGTAAACGGCCCACTTGTACATTCCCATCGGACCGACCGGCAGGATAAGGATCAGCTTGCGGCCCTCTTCCTTTGTCAGTTTGATCTGCATGGCGATTTCATGACCCATGTATGCGCCAAATTCCTCCAGATTTGTGCACTTGACAGGCGAAAAGCCCTCATGCCAGAAGCTCTGTCGGTCAAAAACGCTTTCCGGTGCATTGCTGACACAGGACTTGATTTTTGCGATATCCCAGCCCTGCGGCAGAATTTCGGAAAAATAGGAGCCTTTGAGCGTATTGAGCATGTCCATAACGATGACGTCCTCCTCGTTTGATTTATAAAACAAATGTAGAATAATGCGAAAGCGCGGCAAAAACGCTTCTGAATATATAATAACTTTAAGATATTGCGCTTTCAATACGGCAAAATAGCCAATAAATGCAGAAATATTTTTTGCATAATCGACGAATATGAGTATGATAATAAAAAGATTGTATAAATTAATTGACAAATCCACATCGCCCTTGCTATATTGAGAATGAAAAGAACAAAGATCCTACATCACTTTGAGAAACGGAGAGGACAAATCTATCATGAGGGTATTAGCAATCGGCTGCCATCCGGACGATCTGGAGATTGCCTGCTCAGGTACACTCCGCAAATATGTGGAGCAGGGCGCGGATGTTTATATGTGTCATGTCGCCAATGGCGACCAGGGACATGTGATCATTCCGCCGGAGGAGCTGGGCGGCATCCGGGAGAAGGAAGCGGAAAACGCCGGAAAGCTGATCGGCGCAAAGGAGGTATTCAATCTGAATGTCTCCGACATGCAGGTCAACCGCCACGATCAGGCGCAGATCGATGCCGTGGCGGATGTTGTCCGCTACTGCCGGCCGGATGTGGTCATCACGCACAACACCGAAGATTATATGCAGGACCATGTGGAGACCAGCTATCTGGCGACGAACGGCTGTTTTGCCGCGGGACTGCCGCACCGCAGCTTCAATCACCCTGCGTATAAGAGCTTTATCCCGACCTTCTTTATGGACTCGCTGGCCGGCGTGAATTTTGATCCCGCGCTCTACGTGGACATCACCAGCCAGATCGAAACCAAACTTCAGGCGCTCGCCATGCATGAATCGCAGATCAAGTGGATGCTTGAGCATGATAACATCGATTTTGTCGACATGGTCCGCACCTGCTCCAAGTATCGCGGTTATCAGTGCGGCGTGCCATACGCCGAGGCCTTCAGGCCCTACAATGTCTATCAGCGGTACAGCACGAAGCATCTGCTGCCGTAACAAAAAACAGGAGGCTCATCATGAAAAATATTTTTGCTGTCAACACCAATACGTATCATGGCTTCACGGTCGATCAGGCGCTGGAAGGCATTGCAGCCGCCGGTTTCAAAAACATCGAGATCGCGACCGTCCGCTCCTGGACCGAGCATATTATGCCCGAATATGAGGAAGCGGAGATCGCCCGCATCGCAAAAAAAGCTGCCGACCTCGGCCTGCACTTTGTCGGCATGAGCGGCCACTGCAACCTGATGGATGCAGAGCGACTGGAGGATTTCAAAAAGAATATGGCGCTGGCGCACCGCCTGGGGGCAAAGACCATCGTTTCTTCGACCGGAGAGGCGCACTTCGGCAAGGATGAGAAGTTTGCGGACGACGTGCTCATCGAAAACATCACCACGCTCCTGCCGCTGCTGGAGGAGTACGACATGACGCTGTGTCTGGAAACGCACGGTGAATACGGCACGGGCGAGAGCCTCTACCGCATCGCGCAGGGCGTCGGTTCGCACCGTGTCGGCGTCTGTTACGATACGGCAAACGTTGTCTTCTATGGCGGCGTCCACCCGGAAGAGGAGATCAAAGCCTGTGCGTATGGCGTAAAGTTTGTCCATCTGAAGGACAAGATCGGCTATGACAACGTATGGAACTTCCCGGCGGTTGGTTCTGGCGAGCTGAAGCTGCTGGATGTGATTGAATACCTCAACAGCCGCAATTTCTACGGCCCGTTCTCCATGGAAGTGGAGTACACCGGTGACTTTGCAACGAAGGAAAAGACAGAAGAAGATCTGGTCTACGTCAACGCACAGGTCAAAAGCGCCTATGAGTATCTGGCGTCGAAAGGCCTTGTCTGACCCGGGTTTCAGCGATCGGAGCGGATCGTTTAAACAAACATAAATTAGGAGGAACACAAATGAAAAAGCTACTTGCAATTCTTCTGGCTGTGATCATGGTCCTGGGTCTGGCTGCCTGCGCAGCGAAGGAAACTGCGGATGCACCTGTCGCGCAGGAGCCCGCCGCAGAAGAAACCACTGCCGCCGAAGCGCCTGCCGCAGAGGAAGCTCCCGCTGCGCAGGAGGAAGAAAAGAAGCTGGTCTTCGGTTACATCGCATACAACATGGCGGATATCTGGAACGAGTATTCCGCCAAGGCCTTTGAATATGCCGCAGAGCAGGTCGGCGCAGACGTTGTTATCCTAGACGCGCAGAACGATGTCGGCAAGTCTGTTTCCTGCATGGAGTCTCTGATCCAGCAGGAGGTCGACGGCATTTCGATTTTCCCGATCTCCGGCGAACAGGGCGCGCAGCTCGTGGAAATGGCCAATGAAGCGGGCATTCCCATTACCGTTGAGAATCTCGACATGAATGGCTTCTGCGATGCGGACAAGTATGTCGGCTGTGTCGGCTGCGTTTACGGCAACATCGGCTATGCCGCGATCGAGTGGCTGGCGAACAATGTCGAGGACGCAAAGGTCTTCTACTGTGCAGGCGCAGTTGGCGGCGGCGTATTTGAAGCCTACAAGGTCGGCGTCGATCAGTCGCTCGCAGACAACGCGGACAAGATTGAGCTGGTCGGTCTGTCCAATGCTCCGGCCTGGTCCACCGAGGACGGCCTGAACCTCACGCAGAACTTCATCAACTCCGGCAAGGAATTCAACTGCATCTTCGCCAACAACGACCAGATCGCCCAGGGCTGCTATCAGGCGCTGCAGGCTGCGGGGCTGGAGAATGACGTTCCCGTCGTCTCCACCGGCGGTTCTCCCGATGCATACGCCTTCCTGGAAAGCGGCGTGGAAGCTGCCAATATGACGGCTCCGGTCTCCATCCAGGGCGTGCAGACCTTCCTCAATATTTACAACTATGTTGTAAACGGCGCGGAACCCGCTGAGAAGTTCACCTCGCTGCCCGTTATCCCGGTTGCTTCCGATGACCTCGGCGCGTGGATCGACTGGTCCGACTTCGCGGGTGCGTGGGATTACTGCAACAAGTAACTCTCCTTAGATCCCGGCGAACGGCACGGAAGAACAGAGGCAACTCGTTTTGTACCCCTGCAAAGGGGTACAAAACGTTGCTTTTCCACGAATAACTTACGGAAAAGGTAGATACTATGGCCTTCGATTATACAAATAAAGAGCCGCTCATCCGGATGGACGGCATTGTCAAGGAGTTTTCCGGTGTCTGCGCACTGGGCGGCATCACGTTTGACGTCTATAAGGGTGAGACGCATTGCCTGGTCGGGGAAAACGGCGCAGGAAAGTCTACGCTGATGAAGATCCTCTCAGGCGCCTATACGCCGACCGGCGGCACCATCACGGTAGACGGCAAGACCTATACGGAGCTTACGCCGCGCCTTTCCAAGGAACTCGGAATCGATATCGTGTATCAGGAAAACGATCTGGTCCCGACGATGAACGCTGTGGAAAACATCTTTGTCGGGAGCGAGATCAGCCGCAGCGGCTTTGTCAGCTTCAAAAAGCAGCTTGCACGCGTGCAGGAACTGATGGAGCGTTTCCACGTGAACATTGACCCGATGCAGACGATCGAAAAAATGTCGGTCTCAGATCAGCAGTTTGTCAAGATCCTCAAGAGCCTGTCCGGAAAGCCGCGCATCATCATTATGGACGAGCCGACCTCCATGTTCAATGCGGAGGATGCAGGCAAGGTCCTGGAGCTTGTCAGAAATATCAACGAAAACGGCATCAGCATCATTTACATCTCCCACTTCCTCGAAGAAGTCCGAAAAATTGCTGACCGGATCACCGTCATCCGTGACGGTCAGGTCATCAGCACCTATTTGAACGCAGAACATAATATTTCGTTTGATACCATCACGCGGGACATGGTCGGCCGTCCCGTAGAAATTTTTTATACAAAGGAACACAATCCAATTGGAGACGTTATGCTGGAGGTCAGGCATCTCAAACGGGCGAAGACTTCGCCGGAAATCAACTTCCATGTGCGAAAGGGGGAGATCCTGGGCTTTTCCGGCATGGTCGGTTCCGGGCGGACAGAGATCATCCGCTGCATGACCGGCGCGGATCCCTGCTACAGCTGCGAGGTCTATATCGATGGGAAAAAGCAAAAGATCCGGAACCCGAGCGACAGCATCCGCAGCGGGATCGCTTTTATCACCGAAGACCGCCAGCGGCAGGGACTGACGCTCAATCTGAGCGTACTGGAAAACCTGCTGCTGATCGGGATGCGGAACATCCGGCGGGCCGTCGGCTACCGGCCGGTGAATTATCGCAGCCAGATCGAGCCCATCGTAAACAAGCTGCGGATCAAGACGCCGTCGCTGACGTCCCAGGTGGTCTATCTGTCCGGCGGCAACCAGCAGAAGGTCGTGCTCGGCAAGTGGCTGTATGCAAAGCAGCGCATCTACATCTTTGACGAGCCGACGCGCGGGATCGACGTCAACGCCAAGGCGGATTTCTATAAGGCGATGACCGAGCTGGCCAGAGGCGGCAACTGCATCATTATGATCTCTTCGGATATGCCGGAGCTGATCTCTATGAGCGATCGGGTCATGGTTGTACGCGACGGCGCGATCAAGGGCGAGCTGACCGGCAGCGAGATCAACGAACACACCATTATCAAAGAAGCATTAGGAGTGGAAAAACAGTGAAAAATACAACGCTCAAGGCGAAAAACGGCGTTTTGCGTGACCAGCGGATCCTTCTGCTGATTATCATTGTACTGCTGGTAGCAGTTGTTTCCTGCATCAATCCGAAGTTCATTCGCCTGACCAATATCGTGACGATCCTGCAGCAGATCTCCGTGCTCGGCATTCTGACCATGGCCATGTCGGTGCTGATGATCTCCGGCGGCATTGATCTTTCGATCGGCAATATGATGGCGCTTTCTGCCGTCGTGCTGGCGACGGCGATCAAAAACGGACTGGGGCTGGGTCTCGGCATGCTCCTGTCGATCCTGGTTTCGATTCTCTGCGGCGCGATCAACGGCGTGATCATTGCCAAGTCCAAATGCGTACCGCTGATTGTCACACTCGGCACTTCGCAGGTGTTCTATGGCGCGGCACTGCTGATCACGGGAGGTTCGTTCATGAGCTTCAACGGGCTGCTTGATTTCATGCGCAAGATCTCGCTGTTTGGGACGATTCCGCTGATGGTCCTCCTGATGCTCGTTACAGTCGTTCTGATGTCGTTGCTGATCAACCGCACGAAGTTTGGCCGCCGGATCGTCGCCATGGGCGGCAATGAGACCAACGCTTATCTCTCCGGCATCAAGGTCGTCACCTATAAGATCATCACCTATATGATCTCCGGCCTGCTGGTCGCGCTGGCAAGCTTTGTCTTTGCGGCGCGAATGAATTCTATCGCACCGGCCGCCGGGTCCGGCTATGAGCTGGATGCGCTGGTCGCCTGCGTCATTGGCGGCATCACGTTTGAGGGCGGTCGGGGCACGGTTTCCGGCGCGATGCTGGGCTGTCTGCTGACCGGCGTGATTTCGAGCGCGCTGGATATCCTTGGCGTCGACGCGTATCTGAAGATCGCCATCACCGGCGTGATCATTGTCATTGCCGTTGTCCTGAGCAACATCGACAATATCCGCAGAAAGGTATGATCCCATGAAACAGGCTGTCAGTTTCTTCACTTTTGACCAGAATGTCGATTTGCGCGAGGCTATGCAGCAGAGCAAAGCCGCAGGCTACGACGGGGTGGAACCTGTCCTGAGCGAAGCGGGCTCGCTTTCCATGCAGCTGCAGGAGAAAGACCTGCTGCGCATCCGCGCAATGGCGGACGATCTGGGACTTTCGATCCCGAGCGTCGGCGCGTGGAACCTGTGGGAGTACAATCTGGCGAGCCCGGATCCTGCTGTTTCCGGGCGGGCAAAGGATATCATCAAAAAGCAGATCGAATGCGCGGCGATCTTCGGCGCGGATACGATCCTGTGTGTGCCGGGCTGGGTTGGTACGAATTTTGCGCCCGGCATCGTGCGGTACGACGCCGCGTATGAAAATGCGCAGAAGCGCCTTGCGGAGCTCGTGCCGTTTGCGGCGGCTGCCGGCGTCTGCATCGCGGTGGAAAATGTGTGGAACAAATTCCTGCTGTCTCCACTTGAGATGAAGCGCTTTCTGGATGAGCTGGATTCCGACTATATCGGCGCTTATTTTGATGTTGGCAATATCATTTATATCGGTTATCCGGACCAATGGATCGAGATTCTGGGCAAAAAACACTTGAAAAAGCTGCATTTTTGCGACTGCCGCGCCGACCAGGCGGGACTCGGCATGTTTGTGGATCTGTTTGAGGGCGATGTGGACTTTGAAGCAGTGATGCGCGCGGTCCGGAGCATCGGCTATGACGACTGGATCACGGTGGAATTTCTGCCCAACTATAAGCGCTTTCCGTATCAGTCCATTGTGAATGCAAAGCTCTCTTTGAATCAGATCATGACGCTTTAAAGAAAGGAAAAGAGAATTATGATGTATCGAGTTGCATTGATCGGCGCAGGCTATATCGGCCAGAACCATATTGCGGCCTTCCGCAGCATGGAAGATGCCAAGATCACGGCCATCATCTGCCGGAATGCGGAGCACGGCCGCCGTGTAGCGGCCGAGGTCGGCGGCGCATGCGGATACTATCCTACGCTTGCAGAAGCGCTGACGGCCGGGAAGATCGACATCGTGGATATCTGCACCCCGACCAATCTGCATGAGCAGTACACGATCGAGGCGGCGAAGGCTGGCTGCCATGTGCTTTGCGAAAAGCCGGTCACCTTTACGGTGGAGTCGTTCGATCGGATGTATGCTGCCTGCCGGCAGGCAGGTGTGACCTTCATGGTCGCGCAGGTCGCTCGCTGGTGGCCGGAATTCATGACCATGAAGCAGATGATCGACGATGGTGCGCTGGGCAATATCCATATGATCTACGAAAAACGCATCTGCCAGCACCCGACCTGGTCTACCTGGCATCGCGATCCGTCTGTTTCCGGCGGCGGTCTGTACGACCTCAATATCCATGACATTGACTATCTCTATACGCTGTTCGGCATGCCGCAGAGCGTGTACGCCATCGGTTGGAAAAGCCCGACGGGCTGCTGGAACCACGTTGTTACGAACCTGATCTGGGAAAGCGGCGTAAAAGCCGTATGTGAGACCTCGCTGGAGATGACGGGGAACTTCCCGTTTTCGATTGAATTCCGCGGTGTCGGCGACAAGGGGACGATTAATTACGCGCTTACTGCGGGCGTCAATATCAATGACGGCGAGAAGGGGTCAAATCTGATGTGGTATCCGGCGGGCGAAGAAGCGACTGTTCCGATGCAGGTCGAGCAGACCGATATGTTTGCCGGAGAGATCCGCGGGTTCCTCGATGGGATCGCAGATGCGTCCCGACTGCCCGTTACGGCGGAGCAGGTGCGCAATGTTCTGCGGATCATTACGGCGACGAAGCAGTCGCTCGAAGAAAACAGGCTCGTCCGGCTGGACGGCTGACAGCGCGGCCATTTGGAAAGGAATGCATATGCTGCACCCGAATCTCATGCAGGTGGAAACGACAGAGGAGATGGAGGAAGGGTGCTGCAGATGAATTTGAGACGGTGATCTGAGCGAAAGCAATCGTCGTTTTTCCTTCGCTGGAAGAAGTGCCGCATGCGGCAATCACAATGGGCATCGGAACGCGCATGGCGACCAGAAAGATCGTTATAATTATGACCGGCGCGGATAAAGCGGAGATCTCGCACAGAGGCTGTATTGGCCCAATCTGCCCGGAGGTACCGGGGGCCATCTGCATCTCCACCCGGATGTCACGCTGATTTGCGACGCTGCAGCTGCCTCACAACTTCATGAATAAAGACACCCGCCCGCCGGAAATCCGGCGGGCGGGTTCTGATTTCTGTATGCATTTCCGGATTACCGGCCCAGCGTCCGGCGCTGCAGGTCATAGATCATCCGGAACCGCGATCTCTTTGATGGTGAATTCGTTGCCCTGGAGGAGCCAGGTCTGGGGGCTGCCGCAGTGGGGGCAGATCTTGCCCTGCGGAACGGTGGGGTAGTCCCGGCCGCAGGCACCGCAGTGTGTCACGGCGGGGATGCGCTCGATGACCAGCTCACAGCCGGTCAGAAGCGGCGTGCGTTTGCAGTTCCAGTTCCACACGTCGATCAGATACTCCGGCACGACGGTAGAGACCTCGCCGAGCTCCAGCGTGACGCGGCGGATGCGCGTCACCTGGTTTTCTTCCGCGATCCTCGCCAGCGTGTCAGCAATGTGGAAGACCACGCCAAGCTCGTGCATGGCTCAGTCCTTCCGGCCGCGCAGCGTCTCGCCGAGGCGCTTGCCGGCCATCGAGGCGATGCCCTTGAGCTTGTCCTCGGCCTTCATCATCGTGGAGCATTCGGGGTGGTCGCGCTTGAGATGGATGGCGTCGAAGACGCACTTCGTCGTGCAAACGCCGCAGCCGATGCACTTGTTCGGGTCGACCCAGCTCGCACCGCAGCCGAGGCAGCGGGCCGTCTCGGTCTGGACCTGCTCGGGCGTGAGCGTCCGGCGCGCGTCGCGGAACGAATGCGGGTCGACCGCGGGGTCGACGGCCTCGGTCTGCCGGGCGGCATGATCGTAGCAGTTGACGGAGAAATTCTCCTTGTCGAGCATGATGAAATCGCGGCGGTTGCGGCCGATCTTCAGATCTGCGCCCTTGTGGACGTAGCGGTGCAGCGATTCGGCGGCGCACTTGCCCTCCTCGATGGCGTCGATGACGAACTTCGGCCCGTGATACACGTCGCCGCCGACGAAGATGTCCTCCTCCGCCGTCTGATAGGTCAGGGGATCGGCGACGGGGTAGTTGCCGCGGTGGAACTCGACCTTCGTATCCTGGAGCAGCGAGCCCCATTCGATCGCCTGACCGATGGCGAAGACGACATGGTCGGCCGGGATGGTGATCGTCTCGCTCTCGTCGTAGGCGGGGGAGAAGCGGCCCGTTTCGGGGTCGATGGTGCGCAGGCACTTTTTGAACACGACGGCGGTCACATGGCCGCTTTCGTCCTGCAGCAGCTCCTGCGGACCCCAGCCGGCGCAGATCTCGACGTGATCTTCTTCCGCCTCGGCGATCTCGTCCTTCGCGGCAGGCATGGTTTCGCGCGATTCCAGACAGACCATCGAGACCTTTTCCGCGCCGAAGCGCACCGCGGTGCGGGCGCAGTCGATGGCGACATTGCCGCCGCCGACCACGACGACGCTGCCTTCCATCCGCTGCGTCTCGTCGGCCAGCGCCTCGTGCAGGAAGTGTACGGCGATGTCGGTGCCCTTGGCCGTTTCGCCCGGCACGCCGGGCAGACGGCCGCCCTGGCAGCCGATGGCGACGTAGAACGCCAGATACCCCTGCTCGCGCAGCTGCGGAATGGTCACGTCCTTACCGACCTCGACGCCGCAGCGGATCTCCACGCCCAGCTCGCGCAGGACCTGGATCTCGGCGTCGATGACGGTCTTTTCCAGCTTGAACGACGGGATGCCGTAGGTCATCATGCCGCCGGGACGGGCGGACTTTTCAAAGACCGTGGGCTTGTAGCCGCGGGTGGACAGATAGTACGCGGCGGACAGGCCCGCGGGGCCTGCGCCGATGATGGCGATCTTCTGGTCCCAGCCGGTCAGTCGGCTGGAGGCGACGACGACGGGCGGGATATAGCGCGTCTCGGCGTGCAGATCCTGCTCGGCGAGGAATTTCTTGACCGCGTCGATGGCGACGGCCTGATCGATCGTGCCGCGGGTGCACGCTTCCTCGCAGCGCTTGTTGCAGACCCGGCCGCAGACGGCGGGGAAGGGGTTGTCCTTCTTGATGAGGGCCAGTGCCTCCTGATACTTGCCCTGCGCGGCGAGCTTCAGATAGCCCTGCACGGCGACGTGCGCCGGACAGGCGGTCTTGCAGGGGGCCGTACCCTTGTCATAGCAGTTTTTGCGGTTGTTGTCGCGGTAGTCGGGGTCCCAGTGCTCCTCGCCCCACTTGAGGCCGTGGGGGAGCTCATGCTTCGGGTATTCCACGGTGTTGCCGTGCTTGTCGCAGAGCTTCTGGCCGAGCTTTACCGCGCCCGCGGGACAGTATTCCACGCACTTGCCGCAGGCCACGCATTTGGCCCGGTCGACCTCCGCCGTGTAGGCGCTGCGGGAGAGGTTCGGCGTGTTGAACAGCTGCGAGGTGCGCAGCGCGTTGCAGATGTTGACGTTGCAGTTGCAGATGCCGAAGATCTTGTTCTCGCCGTCGATGTTTGTGATCTGGTGGACGAAACCGTTATCCTCGGCCGCCTGCAAAATGTGCATGGCTTCTTCGTAGGTGATGTCGTGGCCCTTGCCGGTCTCGCGGCAGTAGTCGGCAAAGTCGCCCACGCCGATGCACCAGCACATGTTGTCGTCCGCGCAGCCCTCGCCGAGCACGGCGCGGCTCGTGCGGCAGGAGCACTGGCCGACGCCGATGTGCCCCTCATATTTTTTCAGCCAGTAGGAAAGATGCTCGATGTCGAGCGTCTGGTTCTCCATCGAGATGGCCTTTTCCACCGGGATGACGTGCATGCCCACGCCGCCGCCGCCCGGCGGCAGCAGATGCGTCTTGCCCGCCAGCGGCACGTAGGTCATGCGCTCAAAGAACTTGGCGAGCTCCGGATGCTGCTCCAGCCGGGGGTTTTTGCCCGAAAGCTCCGCATCCTCCTCCATGTTGAACAGCTCCGCGCTGCCCGGCACGAACATCGGCAGGATATACCGCCGCTCCGAGGGCGGCGCAGTGCGCCCGTTGTGGTCATAGTGGTAGCCGTAGTCGTATTCCAGAAGACCGATGTAGCTCATCTGGTCGAGCAGCTCCTGGAAATGCGGCTTCTGCTCCTCCGTGACCTTGTTCATCTTCCAGAGCTCTTCGACGGTGTAGGGCGTGCGGAGCTTCATGGTCAGGGCGATGTCGGCCATCTCGTCGGTCACGACGCCGGCCAGCCCCCAGTATTCCGCGTCTTCCGCGCTGACCTTGCCGAGCTTGTGGTCGACGACGTCCGTGATCTTTTTGCCAAGCTTCAGAATTTTCTCCCGCGGCGCAGCCTCGCCCTTGGCGGCGTGGGTCAGCGCGCGCTGCTTCAGTTCCTGATCGATCATGCGTTTGTCTCCTTCTTCTTTTCTTTGTGTGTGCGGATCCGGCTGCAGAGCCAGTCGGCGAGCGCCTCGACGCCCTCGCCGGTTTTTGCGGAAATGGGGAAGATCTCAAGGTCGGGGTTGCGCCGCCGCGCAAACTCGGTGACCTTGTCCAGATCAAAATCAAAATACGACAGGACGTCGATCTTATTGACGATCATCGCGCCGCAGGTCTGGAAGATGAGCGGGTATTTGAGCGGCTTGTCGTGCCCCTCCGGGACGGAGAGGATCATCAGATTCAGATGCGCGCCGGTATCGAATTCCGCCGGGCAGACGAGATTTCCAACGTTCTCCAGAATGACCAGGTCAAGCCCCGCCGCGTCCAGCTGCTGCAGCCCCTCGCGGGTCATCCCGGCGTCAAGGTGGCACATGCCGCCCGTGTGAAGCTGGATGACCTTCGCGCCGGTGCGCGAGACGGTGTCCGCGTCGACGTCGGAGTCGATATCCGCCTCCATCACGCCCACGCGCAGCTGCCGCTGCAGCAGCGGCAGCAGACGCAGAAGCGTCGTCGTCTTGCCGGAGCCGGGCGAGGACATCAGGTTGATGAGATATGTGCCCTGTGCGTCCAGCTCGCCGCGCAGCCGCTCCGCCGCAGCGTCGTTGTCCGCAAAGACGCTCTGCTTGACCTCAATGATACGATACCGATCCATGCCGTGCCTCCTGTACGTTTTTCCAGTAAAAAGTGTAACATATGCAGGAGAACTTTGCAAGAAGATACAGACAAACCCGGCATTTTGCCGAAAAACGCCGCCGGCGCTTTTGCGCCGGCGGCGTTGTGGATTGGGTGTGAATGCTGCCTCAGTGCTTCCGGCTGCGGCGTTCGCGGAGGTCTGGGAGGGCGGCGGCGGAGAGGAGCAGGAACGCGCCGGGCAGCGCCGCCTGGGTCGCGCCGTTCACCTTTTTCACGCAGAAGCCCGCGAAGCACACCCGGGCCCAGACCGTGTTGGATTCCTTGACCGTGGGGGTCTGCACGGTCCGGAAGCCGAAGGCATTGACGGCCTGCAGCCACGAGACCGTGCCGCTGGCCTGATCCTGATCGACCTTCGCGCGCAGGAGAGCCATGGAGTCTTCGTCAAAGGTCTTCGGCGCGCATACCGGGATCCGGACCTGGAATCTTGAGTTCCCGGCCAGCTCGGTCCCTTCTCCGGCGACGAGCTTGAAGGCGGTGACGGACGCGTAGTCGGTGATCGAGGTCGTCCAGATATCGGAGTCCACCATCTCCTCCATGGAATGGGTGTAGACAGCGTCGCTCGTGGTGTAATAGACCGTATAGCCCTCCGGCGGCGTGATGGCGCCGCGCAGGCGGACCGGGAATTCCGAGCTGCGGCCGGATGCTCCAAAGAGATTCGGGTCGCCGATGCGGGGCAGGGTATCGTAGACCGTCAGGCCGGTATGCACAGCGGCAGTCTCGTTGACGATCTCCAGCAGGTAGTCGAAGTCGGATCCGGCCTTGACCAGCAGTCCCTGCTTGCTCCAGCTGTCCGACCCGGCCGGGGCGATAAATTTCTCCGCGTACATCGACTGGGCGGCGATGATCGTGGCGTCGGAGAACGCATAGGCGATCTTGTCGTTGGTCTCGCCGTCCTTCCGAACGACCATCCCGGCGATATTGCTGTAGTCCGCCGCGATGGCCGCTTCCAGTTTCATGATGTCTTCTTGTTTCATCTATGTTTCCTCATCTCCCGGCGCCTTCCGTGATCCAGGCGTCCAGAAAGCGCATTTGTTCTTCCGTGTGGAACCAATGCTCGCCGTCCGGCATGACGGTCAGCTCCGCGCCGACGCGCCGGGCGAAGGCCGAGATGGTTTCCGGCGCGGTCAGATCGTCGTGCGCGCCGTACAAAATGCGGGTGGGCACGCGCCATGCGATCGGATGCGCCCGCACGTAGGTCAGATACTTCCATGACAGCGTTTCACCGAATGCCGTAGGAATTTCCTGCTTTTCGGCAAGCTCCTGCTCGCGCACGCCGGCCCACTGCATCATATCGCCGATCAGCTTCTCCATATCGACCACGGGAGAGATCCAATACGCCCGGTCGACCAGCGCTGCATCCAGCGCGGACATGGAAAAGAACGCGCCGATGCTGTTGGCGATCAGCGTGAGGCGGTCACAGCGTTTCCGCTGCGCTGCGAAAAACGGCGGGAATTCGGCTTCGGCCTCCCACGGGCTCTGCGCGCGGTAATCAAAGCCGACGACTTCCGCGTCCGGGAACAGCGGCCGGTAATGCCCGGCTTCCGCCGCCGAGCCGCCCTTTCCGTGGACGTAGATAACGATTTCTTTCATATCCGCCACCTTCCCTCCTGTCCCTGCCGCGCGTCTGCGAGCTTTTCCAGGATCCAGACGATGCCGAAGGCCAGCAGCGCGAAGCTGCCGCAGAGCAGGGACAAGATCGTATCACAGACATCCGCCAGTGCGGGGTGCTTTTTTATAAATTCTTTCATGGGCATTTCCTTCATTTCTGACAATAAATAAAAGACGCAGCGCGTTCCACGTCTGTTGTGGTCTGCACTGCGTCTAAGCGTCTGGCATTTCAATTTCTTCTGTTTTTCCGTTCTGAAACCGGATCACACAGGTGTATCTGCATTTCGGGCAGAACAGGGGGAAATCCTCCAGCACCGTGTGCGGCCGGAGCTGTGTCCGCGTCTTGCCGCCGCAGCGGGGACAGCGGAGCCAATTTAGTTTAAGCGGAAGCGTTTCGGTCATGTTAATCATCCTCCTGTACCCTGGGTCCCTTTCCGACCAGCGCGCGAAAGGCCGCGTCGCGGTCAAACGTCCCGGCGGCGAAGCCGGTGATCTCCTTGATGGACTTGCAGATGCTGATGCTGACCCCCGTCAGGACTTGCCCGATCTCCTGGTCGGAATACGGGCAGTCGCCGGTCACGATCAGCGTGGACAGACTGTGCACCACGAACCACAGATCGCAGAAATACAGATCCGCTTCCAGCTCTGTGATCTGGTAGATCTCCATCAGCGTCGGCCGGACGAGCGTCTGCAGATGCTTCATCGACTGCATCGCGCTCCAGCCCTGCCCCTGCGCCCGCGTGAGAAACAGCAGCCGGTAGAGCTCCGGCTCCTCCCGCGCGAAGCGGATATACTGCATTCCGACGCCGAAGAAGGGGATCTTCTCCTGCAGGCCCGCGTTCGTATATCGGTCGTACACGCGCACGGCGGCGGCGCAGACCTCCTGCCGGACGATGTCCATCGAGCCGAAGGCCGTGAAGATCGGCTGCGTGGACGTGCCGAGCGCGTCCGCCATCGTCTTTGCGGTCAGACCCTCGATCCCCTTCGTCCGGACGACCTGCAGCGCGGCTGCCACCATTTCTTCTTTTGTAAACTTGTTCTTCGGCGCCATGGTCCGTGCCCCTTTTAAAAAATATTATTCGATACACATCGTTCGATGTATATTGAACATTATACGCGGCCGGAGCAGCCTTGTCAATAGCGCGGACGCGGCAAACAGGAATTTTTTTACGCTCCCGGCGCAGAAAACGACTGGATCGACACTGTCAGATGTGCCGCGCCGAAGATCAGCATCAGGATCACCGCCGGCAGATTCCGCAGCCACAGCGCCGCGCACAGATAATAGAGGACCGGGAAAACGACCAGCGGCAGCGGGACCAGCAGGAACGCGCGCTGCAGCAGCGCGATCTCCCGTCCGCCGAGGAAATAGCGGATCCATACGGCGTAGTACAAGGCCAGAAAGCAGACCGCCAGCCAGAACCAGACGCCCTGCGGGCGGACCGGCTCGCGGCTGACAAGCAGCATGACGGCAAGCAGATAAGCGATGCGGCTGCTCTGCTCCACGAGCTCCACCCAGCGGGTGACGGGTGTGGGCGGCCCCGCCTTTCCGGCCGGCGGGAAGGCGGCATAGGCGAGATTGATGAGCATCGGCAGCGCAAAGATCAGCAGCCCGACCCAGGAGAACGATACCTTCAGATTCACAGGACGGCACCCGCTTTCACAGCAAATTCCGGCAGCTTTGCGGGCTTGCCGTGGATGGCGATCAGCGCGCGGAACTCCCGGCGGAAGGCCTCGCGGAGCTCGGACTCGGTCAGATGCAGATGGTCGGTGTTCGCGAGGATCGCCAGCCCGTAGGAGTAGTAGATCATGTCCTGATGGAACCGGCGCGCGACCTCCTCCGGATAGCCGAATTCATCCTCCATCGCGCGCAGGACCTCCGGCAGCAGAATGTCGTTCTGGTACGGCTCCATCTGCCCACCCTCCAGATACAGCCAGCGGAACAGCTGCTTTTCCTCCGCCGCGAATTTGACGAAGCCCATTCCGTAGCTGCTGTAGCGGGTGTCGTTCCCCTCATGGGCGCGCAGGGAGTCCTGCACGCGCTGCGTGTGCAGCGCGATGGCGCGCGCGCGGAGCGCGGCCTTCAGCTCGTCCATGTTCTGAAACGACGAATAGATCGGCTGCGTTGAGCAGCCCAGCTTTTTTGCGACGCTGCGGGCGTTGACAGCCGAAAATCCGCCCTCCCGCAGCACCTCCACCGCCGCATCCACGATCGCATCCCGCGAGATCCTCCTGACAGCCGGCATAGAATCCTCCTTGATTTATAACACTCAGTTATATAACGCTGCGTTATTATACGTCGACATCATGTCCTTGTCAACTCCCGCAGCCAGGCTGCGCCGAAAAAAACCAGCCCATCCGAAGATGGGCTGGCCGGATTGGGAAAATGCGTTACCGCGCAGTCATATGCGCCAGCAAAAAGTCATAGATCTCCGCGGCGGAGGGCGGGCAGCCCTTGAGACTGCAGGCAAAGCCCTGCGTGCAGCTGCCGATGCCGAGACTGCCGGTCTTCCCGCGGTAATTCTGCCCGATGCAGATCGTATCGTCAAAGGTCAGGCGGCCATAGTCCGCCTCCAGCTTGTTGAGCGCGTACAGCAAAGACCCGTAGCAGGCGCTGCAGGCTGCATCCGCGCAGACATACCGGCCCAGCGCCTGCACGCGACGCGACGGCCGCTGGTCTGTGACGGCCGGTGCCGGTTCGTTGAGCGCGGTGATCGTCGCGGCAGAAAGATCTGTGCTGCCGACGCCGAGCGCCTCCGCCATCGGGATGTAGGGGACGTCCTGCGGCTGATATCCCATGGTCCGGCAGACGAAGCTGTCGCAGAGCACCGGATCCTTGCAGGCGAAGATCCGGTCCATTTCGACCGGGTTGCCGCCTTCCTCAAAGTCCAGATCGCCGCAGATGTTGTCGACCAGGATGAAATCCCAGTGGATCAGCGCGTTCAGATGCGCGATCGGCGCGTGCAGCCCGAGCGCGTGGAAGCGGCGCTTTTCCGAGTTGGGGATCAGCCCCTTCGCGTTTTTCAGCGCGCAGGTGATGAGCGTCTGCCCGTGGCCCTTCAAAACCGGCATGTTGATCAGAAATCCGGGGCGCATGGCCTCGTTGCAGACCTTGATCTGCATGCCCTTCGCGTCATAGCTGGCCGAGGCATCCTTCTGCAGGTCGATGAACGGGACCCGGTACTGCCGGCAGACGTCCAGCAGGCCGCTTGTCTGAACGGCTTCCGAGGTCCGGCTGCCGACCCAGGAGCCCTCAATGACGCGCAGGTCGCGAAAGCCGTTTTCCTGCAGGTATTCCAGTACGCCCGCCACCAGCTCCGGGTGCGTCGTTGCACCGCGGGAGGCGGGCGCGCCGATCACCAGATTCGGCTTCAGCGCGACCGGGGTATCCCGGCTGCCGATCTCGTCCGCCAGCCCGGCGGCCTGCAGCAGCTGCTTGGTCATCTGTTTATAGTTTTTTCCGTGGATCAGAATGATCTGCTGGTTCTGCATGATTCGTCCCTCCCTGCCGCATGGCGGCGTCCGGTCAACTGCGGCGGCTGGTAAACTCCAGCGTGCGGATCAGCTGCGTCATCATGGTGTTGTACGGCGTGGGGATGCCGTACTGCTTGCCGAGTGCGGCGACCGCGCCGTTGAGATACGCGATCTCCGTCGGGCGGCCCGCGCGGATATCGGTGCGCATGGACGTCGTGCCCTCCCGCGCGCCGTGGAGGACCTGCCAGACAAAATCACAGACCTCCTCATAGGAAAAGCTCTGCCCGGAGGCGTTTGCCACCTGGACGGCCTCGGCGATCTCCTGCCGGCCGAGCGCCCAGGCCTCCTCACACTGCTCCACCATGCCGATCGGCCGGTCAAAGAGTGCGGTCAGCGGGTTGATTGTCAGATTGATGAACGCCTTTTTCCAGATCAGACCGTCAATATTCGTGCTGGCCTCGGCGCAGAAGCCGCAGCTGGTGAAAAACGCTGCCGTCTGCTCGGCGAGCGCCGTCTTGCCGCAGAGACTGCCGATCGTCGTGATTCCCATGCCGCCGTGCTGGCTGACCGCGGTGTCCGAAAGACGCTGGCTGTTGATGGTCGAGGTGCCGACCAGGATCTGCTCCGGACGGAAGAGCTGCTGCAGCGTCTGCCCGTTGCCGATGCCGTTCTGCAGCGTCAGGATGACCGTCTCCGGCCCGATGCAGCCGCGGATGCCTTCGATGGCGTCGCGCGTCTGGAACGCCTTGACGAACACGACCAGAAGGTCGAAGACCTCCGAAACCTCCGCCGCACAGACGGCGCGGAGCGTCCCGCACGCGACCGGCCCCTCGTCGGTCTGGATGGACAGGCCGGTCTCCTCGATGGCCTGTGCCTGCTGCTTCCGGTGCGTCAGAAGCGTGACGTCCGCCCGGCGGGAGAGATAGCCGCCGAACAGACAGCCCATCGCGCCGGTCCCAATGATCCCGATTTCCGCAGCCATATGCACGCGCTGCGCGAGGTCGGCTATACCGGCGTCATCGCGGTCGAGTGCCGCCCGTACCCCGATGCCTATACCGGCGCGGAGCGCTGCATCCGGTATATGCGGGCGATGGAAACGATCGTGGATATTGAACGAAGCAATTTTCGATAATGCGATAAGGAGGCTACTGAATGAATGAACGAATCGCCCGCCTGCGCGCAAAGAACCTGACGCAGCAGCCGGAAATATGCAGTGAACGCGCACAGATCGTAACACGTGCGTACGAAAAATACAAGGACCTTCCGCCGCTTCTTCTGCGGGCGAAGACCTTTGAAGCCATCATGCAGGAAATGACCATCTGGATCGCCGACGACGAGCTGATCGTCGGCAACCAGGCGAAAATGGCCAAGGGCGCGCCGGTCTATCCGGAATTCTCCGTGGACTGGATCATCAAGGAGCTTGACAGCTTCAGCACCCGCACCTCCAGCAGATTCCTGCTTTCCGAGGAAAACAAGACCGTGCTGCGGGAGCTTCTTCCGAAGTGGCAGGGCAGAACGACGAAGGACCGCGCGCTGAGCATCATCCCCGAGGCCGCGAAGGAGGCCATGGCCAGCCAGGCGTTCCTGCTGTCCCCGCTGTCCAGCGGTCTCGGCCATATCAGCGTCAGCTATCAGGAGCTGATCGACCACGGCATCGACTTCCTGCTTGACGAGATCCGGGAAAAGCTGGCGCACTGCCAGCCGACCGCCGCGGAGGACGTGGAGCGGAAAGTATTCTACGAAGCCTGCCAGATCGTCCTGCAGGCCATGCTGCACTTCGCTGAGCGCTTCGCCGCCCTCGCCGAGACCCAGGCCGCGCGGGCCGAAGGCCAGCGGAAGGACGAGCTGCTCGAGATCGCCCGTGTCTGCCGCAAGGTTCCCCGCGAACGCGCCGAGACCTTCCATGAGGCCCTGCAGAGCTTCTGGTTCTTGCACCTTTGCCTGCAGATCGACTCCAACGGCCACAGCATGAGCCCCGGCCGCTTTGACCAGTACACCTGGCGCTGCTACGAAAACGACATGCAGCGCGGCGTTTCGCCGGAGCGGGAAGAGGAGCTGCTCGGCTGCCTCTGGGTCAAATTTGCGGAGATCAGCAAGCTGCGCGACTACATGGGCTCGCTCGCTTTCGGCGGCTACCCGATGTTCCAGAACCTGATCGTCGGCGGCATGGACACAGACGGCAACGACGTGACGAACGACGTGTCGGTCCTTTGCTGCAAGGTGACGGCGGAGCTGAAGCTCTCGCAGCCGTCGCTGTCGGTCCGCTGGCATAAGCATTCCGCACGCCGCATGAAGCTGGCCGCCGCGGAGGTCGCACGCGCCGGTATCGGCATGCCTGCCTATTTCAATGACGAGGCCATCATCCCCGTCCTGCGCAACATCGGCTGCTCGCTGGCCGAGGCGCGCGACTACTGCGAGGTCGGCTGTGGCGAGCCGCATGTCGCCGGGCGGATGGAGGGTATGTATTCCGCGGGCTTCACGAACCTCTGCAAGGTCCTCGAAACGACGATCTTCAACGGCGTCGATCCCATCCGGGGCAAGCAGATCGGTCTCGCCGTCGGCGAGCAGTTTGAAGATTTCACCGCGTTCTATGACGCCTACCGGACCCAGCAGCGCTATTTCATGGACCTGCATGCGCAGTCCGTCAACGCGGTCGAATTTGCCCACAGCACCCTGTGCCCGACGCCGCTGGTCTCCTGTTTTGTCGACGACTGCATCGAACGCGGCGTGGACATCCGCCGCGGCGGCGCCCATTATAACTACACCTCTCCGAACGCCGTCGGCCTTGCCAACCTCGGCGGGTCTGGGCTACTATCCGATCCTGCTCATCATCACCGTGATCCTGCTGATCTTCGGCTTCTTCCTGGAGGGCATTGCCACGGTCTCCATGCTGCTGCCGCTGTTCATCCCGATCGCGCAGGCCGTCGGCATCGATCTGCTGCACCTCGGCATGATCGTCACCATGACGAACGTCATGGGCTGCATGACGCCGCCGGTGGCGAACAACATCTTCGCTGCCAGCACCTTCACGGGCCTCCCGATGGGCCGCATCAGCAAGGGCGAGCTGCCGTATCTGGGCTGCTTCTTTGTAGTCCTGCTGATCGTGGTGTTCTGCCCGGGACTCATTACCATGTTTGGGTAAGGAAAGCTTGATTTTTGCGGATGCATAGTCTAACATAATTCGTAAGATAACGTTAAGCTTCGAACTTCATTCGCAAGGTACACCCATCGAAGACAAACGCCGCGGCGAACACAGGATCTGCAGAAATCGGGGGAGCAAGATGAAAAATGTCACACTGAAAGAAGTTGCAAAGGAAGCCGGCGTCTCTGTTATGAGCGTATCCAAGGCGCTCAACAACAAAGAGGGGCTCTCGGATGAGACCCGCCGGCGGATCCTGGAGATCGCCGCGCAGATGAACTACAGCCAGAACCAGGTGGCCTGCAGTCTGCGCACCGGGGCGACCCGGACCATCGGCGTCGTCCTGTCTGACAGTGCGGAGTCCGTCGTCGCGCGCGTACTGCGCGGGATCCAGGACGAGGCGCGCAGAAACGGCTACAGCGTCATCATCACCAACACCGACAAGCAGCCGGAGCTGGAATATGACGCGATCCAGTCTCTGATCGACAAGCGGATCGACGGCCTCATCCTTGTTGCCCCGAAATGCTATACCGAGGAGCGGCTCATGTGGATCCAGGGCTTCGGCATTCCGACCGTGATCGCCATGCGTCATGGCGAGCGTGGCCAGAATACCGCCGACGCCGTCCTGAACAACAACTATGACGGCGGCTACGAGGTCGTATCGCATCTGCTCGCCCAGGGCTGCAGACGGCCGGTGTTCTTGCACCTGCAGGATTCCCGTTCCAGCCGCGAACGCAGTGACGGCTATGCCAGCGCTCTGCGCGAATATGGCCTCAGCCTGGAGTCTTTCCCCAACTTCGAGGTCGAGGTCAGCGTGGAAGCGGGCCTTGCCGCGGTGCGGGAGATCCTCGCCCTGCCGGTTCTGCCAGACGCGATCGTCTGCGGCTGCGATACGGTCGCCATCGGCGTCATCGAGGCGCTGCATGCCGCGCACATCCGCATCCCGGAGCAGATCCGCGTGACCGGCTACGACGGCATCGAATTCGGCGCCTATCTGAAAACGCCCCTGACGACCATCGCCCAGCCGCTCTACGAGATCGGCATGACCAGCGCGCAGCTGCTGGTCGAGCGCATCAAAAAGCCGGCTTCTCCCGCGCGGGAGATCCTGCTGCAGAGCAAGCTCGTGGTCCGCGAGTCGACCGGCGGCGCATCCGCTGCGCAGCCAATACCAACTACACATTGATCGCACCCGATCCGGCATTGCGGCCGGATCCGCAAAGGAGACACATAGTTATGAATAACGAACATAAATACCTGCAGTGGTTCAGCAGCCAGACAAAGTCTATCTACTGGCATGATTCCGCCGTCCGCGCAGAGCAGCAGGCTGCTTTTGCCAACGGCGCCACCGGCATGACGACCAACCCGTTTTTGATTCAGTCCACGCTGAACGGCGACCGTGCATTCTGGGCCGAGCGCCTCGCGGCCATCCCGCAGGATCTGAAGGGCGACGAGAAGGTCTACGCGCTCATGCAGTGCGTGACCGGCTATTATGCTGAGCAGACCCGCCCGATCTTCGAAAAGGGCGTCCCCGGCGAAGGCTATGTCTGCGCGCAGACGAACCCCAACAAGACCGGCGATGCGGAGTATATGATCGAGCAGGCGAAGATCCTCGCCTCCTGGGAGCCGAATATCGTGGTCAAGATGCCCGCGACCAACGCCGGTATCAAGGCGTATGAGGAATGCGCGGCGCTGGGCCTGAACGTCGCAGCCACCGTCAGCTTCACCGTCCCGCAGGTCCTCGCCGTCGGCGAGGCTGCCGCCCGCGGCAAGGAGCGTGCAAAGCAGAACGGCATCAAGCCGGGCCTGACCATTGCCGTTCTGATGTGCGGCCGTCTGGATGACTACCTGCGCGACGTTGCGCACGACAGCGGCGCAGCCGTCAGCGAGAGCGATATCACCCAGGCCGGTATCGCCTGCCTGAAAAAAGCCTACCGCATCTTCAACGAGCGCGGCTATGACACCTACCTGATGCCCGCGGGCTGCCGCGGCGCAAACCAGATCATTGAGCTGGCCGGCGCGAAGATGATCTTCTCCATTGCCCCGAAGATCGTCAAGATGCTCCCGAGCGACACGAAGTGCGAAGAACGCATCGATGTTCCGGTCGCGCAGGACGTGATCGACCGCCTGATGACCATGCCGGAGTTCCGCAAGGCCTATCTCGAGGACGGCATGACCCGCGAGCAGTTCATCACCTTCGGCTCTGCCAACCGCACGACCGATCAGTTTATCAACGACGGCTGGAACCCGCTGATCAATTTTAAATTCTGAGCAGAGGTACCGATATGAACTATTTGGAGTGGATCAACCAGTGCACCCCGACCCGGTGGTGGCACGACTCCGGCAACCCGGATGAGATCGAGCTGGCGATCCGGCGCGGCGCGACCGGCGTGACGACGAACCCGGTCCTGACCTTCCGCTCGTTCCAGTCCCAGCCGGAATTCTGGAACCCGAAGGTCGTGGCGCTCGGCGACGATTTTGAGCCGGAAGCACGCGCAGAGGCGCTTTTGAAGCTCGTTGCGACTTATGCGGCGGAAAAGGTCCGCCCGGTTTACGAGCGGACGAACGGCGCGGACGGCTACGCGCTCGGCCAGCTGAACCCCACGCGGGCCGGCGACGCCGAGGGCATGCTCGCGCAGGCGCGGCGCGTCCACTCATGGGCGGAAAATATCGCCGTCAAGCTTCCCGCGACCGCGGCCGGTATCGAGGTGATCGAGCATCTGGCAGAAGAGGGCATTCCCATCTGCGCCACGATCAATGTCTCCGTCTCGCAGGCGATCGCCGTGGCCGAGGCCTATGCGCGCGGCAAGCAGAAGGCGCTGGCCGCGGGCGTAAAGCCCCCGCTGTGCATTGTCGTGCAGCAGGTCGGCCGTCTGGACGATTATCTGCGCGATGTTGCGCAGGATATGAAGCTTGGGCTGGATGAGTCAGTCATCACGATGGCTGGCCTCGCCGTTGCCAAGCGTACCTATCAGATTTTTGAACAGCGCGGCTATGACGCGGTCATCATGCCGGCCGGCCTTCGCGGCGCTTATCACCTGACGGAGATGGCCGGCGGCAAGCTCCTGTACACGATCAACACCCGCGTGCAGGACATGATCCTCGCGGCGGATCCCCCGCAGGAGGAGCGGATCTCGAATCCGGTCCCGCAGGATGTCCTGAATCAGCTGAGGAAGATCCCCGAATTCGTCCGCGCCTACGAGCCGGACGGCATGAAACCGTCGGAGTTCATCACCTACGGCGTGACCCAGAAGCTCCTGAGCCAGTTCAACGAGACTGGCTGGGCCCCGCTGGAGACCTATCTCTCCAATAAAAAAACAAACCGTTGGATCTAACAGAAAGGATGCGTTGAAGTATGTATAAAGTTGGTTTTATCGGTCTTGGCATCATGGGCAGACCCATGTGCAAGAATCTGTTGAAGGCGGGCTACGCAGTGACGGCGTTCGACCCGTTTGCGAAGGAAGCGCTCGATGACGTCGTCTCCTGCGGCGCAGCCCGCGGCGAGAGCAATGCGGACGTCGCCTCGAAGAGCGATGTCGTCATCACCATGGTGCCCAATTCCCCGCACGTGCGCGCAGCCGTGCTCGGCAAGGGCGGCGTGGCCGAAGGCGCGCACGAGGGTCTGGATGTCATCGACATGAGCTCCATCGCCCCGCTGGAGTCCAAGGCGATCGCGGCGGAGTGCGAAAAGGCCGGTATCCATATGATGGATGCGCCGGTCTCCGGCGGCGAGCCCAAGGCCATCGACGGCACGCTGTCGATCATGTGCGGCGGCCCGAAGGCACTGTTTGACAAGTATTTCGACCTGCTGAAGGTCATGGGCGCGTCCGTGGTCCACTGCGGCGACGTCAACGGCGCGGGCAACACCGTGAAGCTGGCCAACCAGATCATCGTCGCCTGCAACATCGCGGCCTGCGCCGAGGCGTACTCGCTCTCGACCATGGCCGGTGTCAACCCGGAGAAGGTCTTCGCGGCCATCCGCGGCGGTCTGGCCGGTTCGACGGTCATGGATGCGAAGGTCCCGATGATGATGGACGGCAACTTCAAGCCCGGCTTCAAGATCGACCTGCATATCAAGGACCTCAACAACGCCCTCGATACCGGCCACGGCCTCGGCACGCCGATGCTGCTGACCGCGCAGGTGCAGGAGATGCTGCAGTGGCTGCACAACAACGGCGACGGCCAGAGCGACCACAGCGCGATCCTCAAATACTATGAACGGATTACCGGTGTAGAAGTACGCAAGTAATACAGACAGACAAATTTCCCTCCGAAAAACCCGATGTGCACCGCACATCGGGTTTTTCATGCTGTTATCTGTATTTGCGCTTCCAGCAGGAAGGGACTTTACCCCTGCGTGCTTGTCCGTGCTTTTTGGGCCTGTTCTTCGCAGGCGGAGCGAAGGGCGTCGATGTAGGCCTGGTCGTTCAGGGCTTCTTCGGCTGCGGCGGCGGGGAATTTTGCGCGGATGTCGTCGGAATAGCTGCCGTCGCTGGGCTCCCAGTATTCAAGCGGGGTGGGGCCACTGGAGGTGCTGAGAGAGAATGTGATGGCCGTGGGGACGTAGCTGCCGTTTTCCATCGTCAGCGTCTCGCCGTCTGCGCTGTATGTCTCCTGCAGGACGAGCAGATATACGGTGATCGTGTCGGCGCTGCTGTCGTCCTGTGCCAGAAGGACGTGGCTCTCCACATGGATCTGCCCGGGCTGCACGGCGTCCGCGTAATGATCCAGGACCGCTTTGCTGATCGCGGCGTCCAGCACCGGATCGTGGTCGAGGGCTTCCGCTTCGGTTTCCGTTTCGGCCAGCTTCTCTCCCAGCGCATCACTTTCGGCGGGCTGCTCCGGCTCTGCCGCGTTCGTATCCGCGGGCTGAGCGGGCGTTTCCTCTGCGGAGGCATCCTGCGCCGCCGCAACGTCCACGCCGGCACAGACCCGGCTCAGATAGTCCTGAAACTCCCGGTCGGTCACCAGATAGTGCACGTCGTTCCATTCGATATCCACCTGCGTGTCGTCCGCACTGGAATATCCGTTGGCCCGGATATAGGACCCATCCTGCAGCTGCGCGCTGATCTGATACATCGGCGTCCAACCGGCGAGGGTATCGCTCGTTTTCACGTTTTTCAGTCCGTCCAGCCGGGAGCTCAGCTCGTCGATCTGGGCCGCGGACAGATCCACAGCGATCGGGTCGGTGTGATTTCGCGCGTCAAAATACTTTGCGGAGACGATAGGGTCAGCTGCAGCGTCATATCGGAAGCCGATCGGATTCGTCAGAAAGCAGACGGCCAGGACGATGCAGACGGCGACGGCCAGAAGAATGATCCAGAAAGTCGGTTTTTTGTAGTTCATCACAGATTTTACACGCTCCTTTACCCCGATCTCGCCGAAGGCGAGCGGGCAGGCCGCATTTCTGCGGCGGTTCACACTGCACGTGACAAGGGCCTGCATATAGTCGGCCCGCTGCCCGCAGCTTAGGTTTTTGATCACTTTTTCGTCGCATGCCAGCTCGATATCCCGGCACAGCAGCACATAGCTGAGCCACAGCAGGGGATTGAACCAGTGGATCGTCAGCAGCAGAAAGCCCAGCGGCTTCCACACGTGATCCCCTCGGCGCAGATGCGCCTGCTCGTGGGCGATGACCTGCTCCCGGTCGCGGCTGTCCATGTGGTAGGGCAGATAGATCCGCGGCCGGAGCACGCCGAGCACGAACGGTGAGGCGATATGCTCGGTCTCGTAGATGTTCCCCCGCAGGCGGACGGCCTCGCGGACCTTGCGCCGCAGCCGCTGCGTGCTGATCCAGGTGTACAGAAGCAGCACGGCGATCCCCGCGAGCCAGACCCACGCTAGGATCGTGGTCCGGCCCGGCTGACTGCGCATGGCCGCGCCGGAGGCGGCTGCCGCTGCGCCGCCGACCGCCGGAGCCGTCCCGGCCTGGATCGGCTGCGCCGTGACGGCCGGGAGGATGGCCTCCGTGCGCGGCAGCAGACTCAGCGGGCTTTCGATGGAGACCGGCAGCACTAGCCGCACCGCGACGATGCCCCAGAGAAGCACGTTTACCCACTTCGGCGCCCGCTTCAGGCACAGCCGCAGCACCAGCACCGCTGCCGCGATCCAGCTGGCCGAGAGGCTCATGGTAAGGACGAGGGAAAAGACGACGTCCAGATCGGAGCCGCTGAACAAGGCTGTATTCATCGTGTTTCTCCTCTCCGGATGCGGTCGATCATCTGCTGGACCTCATCCAGCTCCCGGTCCGACAGATCCTGCCGCCTGGTAAACGCGGCGATGAAGGTCGGCAGAGACCCCTCGAACTTTTTCTCGACCAGCTCGTCGATCTCACAGGCCTGCGCTTCGTCCCGGGAGACCAGCGCGGTGACGAGCCCGTTCTCGTTTTTCAGGATCCCGCGCTCGCCCAGCCGCTTGATGATGGTGTAGGTCGTCGTCCGCTTCCAGCCCAGCTGCTCCTGACAAAGCTTTGCCAGCTGCGCTGCGGTGACCGGCTCGTGCTTCCATAGGATCAGGCAGAAGCGGTATTCGCCCTCATGGATCTTTGGAATGTCCATGTGTAAAACCTCCTGTCTACTCGTGTAGAATGTAATGCAATTCTACACGAGTAGACAACTGATGTCAAGAGGGAAACCATAAAAAAATCGCCCGGACCCGGCTGGCCGGGTTCGGGCGATGAAAGGGCTTCTCAGAACTCTCTCGCGTCGAGCTGGAGGGTGTAGTGGATGTCGTGGGCCTTTTCTTCGTCGGTGTACTTGCGGAGGGTGTTGATGGTCTGGCCGCCGTGGAACTTGCGGTCATTGACATCCTCAGTCGTGCCCATGACGGTGACATTCAGCTGACGATGACGGGCGCGGACGTGATCCCAGTCGATGAAGTAGATGTGCGCGAACTCGCCGCCGTCGAGGACGCCGTCCTTGATGGTCATGGTCTCGCTGCGCCCGAAGAACACGGAGCGCAGATGGCCGTCGGTGTTCATGCTGGTGTAGTCGCCCGGCTCATTGACATAGCGGCCAAACTGCGTATGGATGGGGCCGGGATGGCGGTACTGATGCTCCTCGGCGAAGTCGGGGATCATCTTGCGCATGATGTCGAGCAGATCATGCTGCAAAAACTCCAGATCGAACGAGTCGATGTCGTGCGAGCACTCCTGGATCATGACGGAGCAGGTGGTGTGGTGCGACGCGATGCAGACCGTGCCGTTCTTGATGCCGGATTCCTTGACGATCTCAACGACCTCACGGGAAACGTCGTGGAAGGTGGGGATCCACCCGCGGGACTGCAGCTCGAGTTCTTTCTGATAAACCTTGAATTCCATTGTGTTTGACCTCCAAATATAAATCGTATGATAAATTCGCGGCCTTACTCGCCGATCAGCATGACCTGCACGGTACGCTTGCGCGCGCGGGTCTGATCCCAGTCGATGAAGTGGATGCGCCCAAATTCGCCGAGGTCCAGCTCGCCGTCCTCCATCACGATGGTGACGTTCCGCCCGATGATGGACGAGCGCAAATGCGCGTCGGTGTTGTGGCAGCCGAAGTTGTCCTCGCCGACGGACTCGGCAAAGTCCAGCGCCTTTTTTCCGGGATGCAGATACATCCCCTCATACCGGCAGGTGGGAATCCACTCTTCAAAGACGTTGACCAGATCCTGCTGCAGCGTCTCGAGCCCCGTCATGGACATGTCAAATGCGCATTCCTGCGTGATGACGGAGCAGGTGGTGTGGTGCGAATAGACGACGCAGATGCCGTTCTTCATGCCGGACTTCGCGGCGATCTCCTTGACCTGCTGGGTCACATCGTGGAACGAGACCGCGCGGTCACGCGACTGGAGCTTCAAACTTTCTCTGTAAACCATATCAGCCCTCCTGTTTTTTCAGATCGTCGGCCGCGCGGCGCGTGGCGGCGATCATTTCGTCGATCATGGCGATGGGGTCTGCGGCGTTCATGATGCCGGAGGCTGCGCCCGCAGCTTCCGAGCCTGCCATGATGAAGTCATAGACCTCCTGCCCGCAGGTGATGCCGGCGGCCTGCTCGACCATGATGTTGGGGTCGATCTCCTTGATGACCTTGATGGAATCCCGGACGTATGCCATGGGGCTCGCGCCCTTGCCGCCGCCGATGATCTCGGAGGGCTCGGGGTTGATGATGTCGGGGTGCAGCTGGGCGATGGCCTTGGCTTCATCCAGCGTATCGGCGCAGGCGAAGACGAGGAAGTCCAGCTCCCGCGCGCGGTCGATGGTCTTTTTCATCTGCGGAAGGCTCATGGGCTTTTCGCAGTGGTTGATCATTACGCCGACCGCACCGGCAGCCTTCAAGCCCTCCGGCAGGATATCCGCGCAGCCGCGGCCGGGGCGGAGCGTATCCATATACGTCGCCAGCACGAACAGGTGCTTCGTGTTTTCCGCCACGCGGCGGACCTCCAGCGCCGGGCAGATGAACAGCACGTCAATGTCGTACTTCTCCGCTGCCGCGTCCGCCGCCCTGGCGTACTCCAGGAGCTTGTCGCCGTACACATAGTTTTTCGTTCCAACCTCAAAATACGGGGTGCGAATGACTGGTTTCATAACGAGATTCCTTTCTTCTCTTCGGTTCCTTTCGGAGGGAGATACACGTTTATGTTTCGTCCGCAGACGGCTTGGATACGTCTGCGCAGATCACCCGGACGTGCGAGCTTTTGAGCTGCGCGAGCATCTCCGGGCGGATGCCGGTGTCGGTGACAATGGTGTGCAGCATTTCCAGCGGCGCATACGCGACATGCGCCGAGACAGAAAATTTGGACGAATCGACGAGCATGATATTCTGGTCGGTGTTGCGCATGGCGATCTGGTTCATCCGGGCGGTATCAAAATCCGTCGTGGTGAACTGCCGGCCGTGGACGCAGCCGTCCGCGCCGACAAAGCTCTTGCTGAAATACAGCCCCGTCAGCGCCTGATCGGTCAGATAGCCGCAGAAATCCTTGCGGTTCGGTCGGTATTCGCCGCCGATGAGCGTCACGCGCATATAGGGCGAGAGCAGCTCCAGATTGGCCAGCGAATTGGTATAGAGCTTGACGTTCAGCCCCTCCCGCTTGATGCGGCACACGAGCTCGGCGCAGAAGCACTGCGTCGTCGTGCCGGTGTCGCAGAAGATCACGTCGCCGTTTTTCAGCAGCTTACAGGCCTCGCGCGCGATCGCCGTCTTTTTCTCGATATTCGTTTTTGTTCCATACTCAAAGGAGTAGCGCGTCATAGCGCCGCTGGCGCTCTGGATGCCGCCGTGGGTGCGGATGGCGACGCCCTCCTTCTCCATTTTCGCAAAAATGCGGCGAATGGTCGACTCCGAGACGTTCAGGATCTCCATGGCCTCGGCCAGCGACAGCTTCTGCATGATCGACAGCCGCGCCATCAGCTCCTGCTGCTGTTCCAATTTCAATCCGGGCACCTCCGAAACAGGCGTGTCAGCAGCACGTACATGAGGTCGAGCCGCTGCTCTACGGTTTTTGTCATGAGATATTCCTCACGGGTGTGCATCTTGCCGCCGCAGGGGCCGCAGCCGTCCAGCGTGGCAACGCCGTAATGCGAGATAAAATTGCCGTCCGAGCCGCCGCCGGTCACGAGGCACGTGACCTTCTGGCCGACCGCTTCTCCCGCGCGCTCGAGCTCGTCGAGCAGGGCATAGGTCGCCGCGTGCGGCTGCATGGCCGGGCGCAGGGACTTCTGGATGATCTCCATGTGCGTGCGCGGGTCGAAGGGCTCGGCCTGCATCCGCTGCAGAAGGGCTTCCAGCCGGTCCAGCGCGGAGGCATCGAGATAGCGGTAGCTGAGCGTGCACTCGGCATAGTCGGGTACGGCGCCGTTGTCGCCGCCGCCGTCGAAGCGGCCGACGTTGACGGTCGTCTCGGCGGCAAAGTCGTTGAGCTTGTAAAGCTCATTCACCCACCGTGACAGCTCCAGAATGGCGCTCGCGCCCTTCTCCGGCTCAACGCCGGAATGCGCGGAGATGCCGTGGCATTTGATGATGTAGTTTGCGCCGCCCTTGCGCTGCGAGACGAATTCCTCGTTGGGCCGCCCCGGCTCAAAGACGAAGCAGTAGCGGCTTTTCTGCGCAAGCGCCTCAAAATACGGGCGGGAATAGGCCGAGCCGCGCTCCTCGTCGCTGTTCATGGCCACGCAGAAGCGGAACCGGCAATCGCCCGCCTGCAGCATCTGCCGCAGCAGATAATACAGGCTCAGGCAGCCGCCCTTGCAGTCGATGCAGCCCGGCCCGTGGGCAAGTCCGTCAGCGTCCACCTCCAGCGGCCACTGCGCGCCGGTGCCGACGGGGAAGACCGTGTCCATGTGTGCCACAAACAGCACGTCGATCTGCTCGTCCTCGGAGTTGCGCGCGGTCAGGAAGGGGGCGAAGTCGTTATTATCATAGTACCGCCGCTCGGTCTTAAGAGCCAGCGCCCGGTACCGGCTTTCAAAGAAATCTGCGACAGCCGCCGTGCCGGGGGCGTTGAAATGGCCGCTGTCGATGGCGCACAGCGTGCGCAGGTCCGCGAGAAAGGCGGACAGGTCAAAATCTTTCATAGCAAGGATCCCTTACAGCTGGCGCAGGAAGCTCCGGATCTCCGTCAGCCCGTCCAGCACGCCGAGCTCCAGATGATTCTCCACACTCGCGTACGCGGGCAGGACGGCGAGCTTGCCCTCCTTCGCAGCCTCGTCGCGGTTGATGCCGAACGTGTTGCACGGCTCGAGCGCCAGCACATAGTCGTGCGATTTCATCATCTTCCACTGCACCATGTTGGGCAGATTCGCCGTGTCGAACGCGACGTACGCACCGAGCTCCAGCCGCTCGTTGTACACCACGCCGCAGGCGCGGCTGCCGAGGTTCGTGCGGAAGTACAGCTCCTCGCCGCGGCCGTCGACCGGGGCCATCATGTGATGATAGTCCGTCGAAAGCTCGTTCATCGGCGTGCGCTCCGCCTTCGAAGCTTCGACCAGCGTATCGGCCTGCAGCAGGGGATAGCCGAAGTTGAAGTGGTAGAGCAGCATATACGGCTCGTCCTCGGCCTCAAAATTCGTAAGCACGTCGTGCAGGCGGATGACGCGGCTGTTCAGCTCCGTCTCAATGGTACGGCGGATGGACAGGTGCCGGCTGTACATCTTCGTCTGGTGTACCTCGCCGCGGGCACGCAGCAGATACCGCTCGCCGTCCCAATAGGTCTCGGTGCCGAAATTCTGCGCCGGGACGTGGGAGATGCGGCCGTGCGTGGGGAACTGGCCGCCGTTCGTGGCGTGGCCGCCGACATTGCCGAGACCGCAGGTCACGAGCATGCCGCCCGGCCACTGCTCGGAGAATTCCCCGTCCGACGGGCAGAAGGCCTGCGGCGAGGTCAGGCCGTTTTTGCTCTGGAAGCCCAGATTGACGCCCTTGTAGCTCAGATCGAACAGATCCATGCACCGGTCCGGAACGACCGTAAAGCGCAGACCCGCCGCGTTGTAGAATTCCGCGATGGCAATGCCCTCGCCGCGGCCGCGCAGCAGCCGCGATTCGCGGATCCCGGCGATCTGGCCGATATTTCCTAATTGCTTGAGAAGTTCAACGTTCATGCCTAGTCCTCTTCCGGACATGCGCGTTCAGACCCGGATGCGCCGGGCCTGAACGCGCATGCATTATTTGATCTCGATGACCTCGAAGCCCATCATGGTGCCGAACGCCTTGATCTCCTCGATGTTGGCGTCGTAGACCAGGGCGGAGTGATGCGTGCCGCCGGCCAGGGAGAATTCCTTCAGGAACTGCGGCAGCGGCTTGCACGGCTTCATCCAGCCCTGCGTGCTGTGGCGGTAAGCGCCGCGCTCAAGACCCTCGTCCAGCATCTCCACGCCGGAGACGATGAGGTTGAAATGGTCCTGCATGGGTGCGAGGTTGACATACACGGCCTTGCCCTTGCGCAGGCAGTTGTACATGGCGGTGGTGTCGCCGCAGGAGTTGTAGTTGAACGGGCAGTCGCTGATGAGCGGCTTCCACTGCGCCAGCTTCGGGTTGCTTTCGCCCATGTGGCTCAGGAGGATGACGTCCTGCTCCCAATCCGGGCAGAACATCTCGGTAAAGGTCGTGTTGGGATAGACCTGCAGCAGCGCGCCGACCAGACCGGCCGTCAGCACGTCGCCCTCACCGGCGTAGCCCTGCCCGCGCTCCATGATCTTGCAGCACTCGATGAACGGCATCTTCGGCAGACCGCAGATATCGAGCGTGAGGAAGTTGACCGTCGCGGCGTGCAGGCCGTTGTCCTGCATCCACTTCCGGACGGCAAGGCCGGAGCGGGTGGCTTCGCGGTATTCGGCCTGGAAGGTGATGTCGGAATCGTAATGCGCTGCGTCGTACGCGAGCTCCGCGTCGATCTCCTCCTCGGTGACCTTCGGCAGATACTCCTTCACGACCTCGGTGGTCATATACTGGACCTCGACGCCGATGTCGTTCTTATAGCGCTCGTCGGAGACGAGGAAGTCGCCCATGCCGGTGAACGAGCCGCCGACGGAGCCGACCTTCTCGGTCTGGAACGCCTTCTTGACCGCAGCCGCGCGGCACATGCCCACGACCTCGGAGACGACCTCGCTGTGCAGCGCATGGCCGACGCAGAGATAATACGGCTTGCCGTTCCGCTTGAGCAGATTGCACATATCCTGCACGCCGTGGATGCCGTGGTTGGCGCTGATGCAGCCCTTGTAGTTGGCGACCTTCAGCAGCTGATAGTCGGGCGTGGTGTCGAAGACGATGATTGGCGCGTCAAGGCTCAGCAGCGCCTCAATGGACTCCAGGGAAGGGGAGTAGGCCAGATGCTGCGTGATGACGGCGGAGACGCCGGCGTCGTTGAACTTTTTCGCCGCCCGGTCGAATTCCGGCTTGATGCGGCAGACCTCGTCCGCCAGAACGACCTCAAGGCCCTGGCTTTCGAGCATCTTGATGAGCATGTGCATGTAATCGACCATCGGGTCGCGGTAATGCGGGTTGGAATCGTCATACAGCTTGATGTACAGAGGCAGATAGCCGACTTTGATCTTTTTCATATCGTTCGCTCTCCAGTCTTTAACCGTAAATGGATTTGCGCGCGCCCTCGATCAGGTCATGCGCATTGTTGTACATGATGTCTTCCACGTCCTGCTTCGTCAGGCCCAGCGTCTTGCATGCGCGCTTGAACGCCAGCAGCTCTTCATACAGGAAGAAGGTGATCTTCTCCGCCTCCTCCGCGGATACCTCGCGCAGGTGCTTATCCTGCTTCGGGTCGCCGTAGAGGCCGGGGGGAACAAGGTTGATGTAGGTGCCATTTTCCTCGATGCGGTGCGTCCGCATACGCAGGATGGGCATGTCCGTGCCGTACATGACGTGCTTCGGGCCTGCATGGCGCAGGACCTCGGTGATGGCATATTCGCAGCAGTTGGCGCAGAAATCGTACATGAGATCCGGCGCCTTGTCGAGCGTCTCGAAAGCGTTGCCGACGTCTTCCCTGGTGTAGGCCCGGCCGATGTGCGCGATGATCAGGCGGATGTTCGGGAACTCCTGCTTGATCTCCATGATCTGCGCGAGATTGACGGGGTCTTTCAGCCGTCCGTTGCGCGGGATGTGCAGCATCACGATCGCGCCCAGCTCGTCCATTTTTTTCAGCTGCGCCTTCGGGAAGAAGTCAAAGATGCGGATCTCCGCCTCCGGCAGGTACTTGGGGGACAGACTCAGATAGGACTTGAGCCCCAGGAACCCGCCCTTGCGGATCTCCTGCTCCAGCTCCTCCGGCGTCTGCTCCGGGCGGCTGTAGTAGAGCGCGGGGAAGCCGGTCCTGCGGGAGCACTCGGCCACGTAGGCGTTGTTTTTGTCCCACGCGCCGCGGCTGGTGAACATGAGCGCGGTGACGTCCTTGCCCGGCAGCATCAGCCGGTAGGTCTCCTGCAGGTCCTCAATGGAGTTGTCGAGCGCAACGAGGCTCGGCCACGTGACCGTCCGCTTCACCTCGCCCGGGGCGAGGGGCTTGTGGTCGAGATACTTGTCCAGCCAGACGTGCGTGTGCACGTCGAGGATCTTCTGTGGCAGAAAATCCTTCAGCTCTTCTTCGTAGATCCTGCGATCATACGGCGTGACTTCAAATAAAGCCATAAAACTGTTTGACCTCCCGGCCTCAGCCGTAGATAGACTTGCGTGCGCCTTCGATCAGGTCGTGCGCGTTGTTGTACATGATGTCTTCGATGTCCTGACGGGAAAGCCCCAGCGTCTTGGCTGCGCGCTTGAACGCCAGCAGCTCCTCATACAGGAAGAAGGTGATCTTCTCCGCCTCCTCCGCCGAGACCTCACGCAGGTGCTTGTCCTGCTTCGGGTCACCGTAGAGTCCGGGGGGAACGAGGTTGATGTAGGTGCCGTTTTCCTCGATGCGGCGGGTGCGCATGCGCAGGATGGGCATGTCCGTGCCGTACATGACGTGCTTGACGCCCGCGTGGCGGATGACCTCCGTGATGGCGTACTCGCAGCAGTTGGCGCAGAAGTCATACATGAGATCCGGCGCCTGGTCGAGCGTTTCAAAGGCATTGCCGACGTCTTCTTTCGTGTAAGCCCGGCCGATGTGCGCGATGATCAGGCGAATGTTCGGGAACTCCTGCTTGATCTCCATGATCTGCGCGAGATTGACGGGGTCCTTCAGCCGCCCGTTGCGCGGGATGTGGAGCATCACGATCGCGCCCATCTCGTCCATCTTCTTGAGCTGTGCCTTCGGGAAGAAGTCAAAGATGCGGATCTCCGCCTCGGGGATATACTTGGGGGAAAGGCTCAGATATCCCTTGATCCCGAGGAAGCCGCCCTTGCGGATCTGCCGCTCCACCTCTTCCGGGGATTCCTCCGGCGCGCTGAAATACAGCGCCGGGAAGCCGGACCGGCGGGAGGCGTCGGCCACGTAGTCGTTAGCCTGCTGGCTGCGGCCGGAGTTGGAGAACATGAGGGCGGTGACGTCCTTGCCCGGCAGCATCAGCCGGTAGGTCTCCTGCAGATCCTCAATGGAATCGTCCGCCGCCACAAGGCTCGGCCAGGTGACCGTGCGCTTGACCTCGCCCGGGGCGAGGGGCTTCGGCGGGAAGAATTCCTTCAGATAGACGTGCGTATGCACGTCCAGGATCTTCTGCGGCAGAAAATCCTTCAGTTCCTTCTCGTAGACTTCGCGGTCGTAGGGTTTTACTTCGAATAAAGACATGGGTGCATTCTCCTTTTTGTGCGGGAAGGCTGGATATCAGCCCTTGACGGCGCCGGCAGCGATACCCTTGATGAAGTATTTCTGCAGGCAGAGGAACAGTATGATCATCGGCAGGCTGACCAGGATGATACCGGCAAAGGCATAGCCGAATTCCATGGCGCGCGCGCCGAAGAAGCCGTTGATACCGACCATCAGCGTCGGGTTCTTGTTTTCGTTCAGCAGGGAGCGGCAGACCAGATAGTCGTTCCAGATGCCGACGCCGCAGCGGATGGCGCAGGTCGCGGTGACCGGGGTCAGCAGCGGCAGGAACACGCGGGAGTAGACGCCCAGCGTCGTACACCCGTCAATGTAGGCCGCTTCCTCCAATTCGCGCGGCAGGCTCTGCATGAAGCCCGCGAACAAAAACGTCGCAAACGGCATGTTCCACGCCGACTGGATCAGGATACAGCCCCAGATGGAGTCGTAGGTGCCAAGGCGCGTGGCCTGTACGGTCAGCGGGAGCAGACAGCCGATGAACGGGATGACCATCAGCGTGACGAGCACGCTGTAGTAGCCGCGGAAAAGCTTGCTGCGGATCCGGGCGATGGCAAAGCCGGCCAGCGACGCGCAGATGATGACGATGACCAGCGACGCGAGCGTGATGGTGACCGTGTTCGCCAGCGCCTGCCAGTATTTCATCTTGTTGATAACGTAGGGGAAGTTTTCGAGCGTAAACAGCTCTTTTGTCAAGAGCAGCGGATATTTGATGATATCCTTGCGGTCTTTGAACGCGCCGAGCACGAGATAGTAGATCGGCACCAGCATGATGATCGTGCACAAAGCGAGCACCAGCTCTTCGATAAACGAGTGGAGTTTCTTTTGTTTTTTCATCAGAAAATATCCTCCCTCTTACGAAGCACGACGAGCTGAACGAGAGAGATCAGCGCGATGATGAGCAGCAGCACGACCGACAGCGCGGAGCCGCGTCCGTAGTCGAACGCCTGGAAGCCGAAGAAGAAAATTCTCTGTGTGATCAAAAGCGTTGAATGGCCGGGCAGACCCTTCGAGATCAGATACGGCAGCTCGTAGGCCTTGAACGCCGCGATCGTGGTGGTGATGACGTTGATCGTGATGGAGGAGGCCATCATCGGGATCGTGATGTTTTTCAGCTGCTGCGAGGGGGTTGCGCCGTCGATGGAAGCGGCCTCATACATTTCCTGCGGGATCGACTGCAGGCCGGCCAGGAAGACCACCACACAAAGGCCGATCTGGACCCAGGCCGCGCCGATGATGATGGCAATATTCGTAACGCCGCGCGTCTCCAGCCAGTTGACGGCCGGCAGGCCCGCGGAAGTAATGATCTTGTTGATAACGCCGTTGTTGTAGTTGTACATGATGCGCCACAGAATGCCGACGACCGCGCCGGACAGCAGCGCCGGGAAGAACCACAGCGCGCGCATCAGCCCGCGGGGCAGACGGTCTCTGCCGCGCTTATCGAGCGCGAGCGCCGCCAGGAACGAGACGATGATGGTGATCGCGGTCACGCCGATGGCGAAGGTCACGGTGGCGAGCATCATTTCGCCGAAGCCCTCGATCTCATGCAGGTGCATGTAGTTGTACAGGCCGACGAAGTTGTAGGTCTTGGAAAGTCCGTCCCAGTCGGTGAGACTGTAGCGGATGACATTGATCAGGGGAACGACCATAAAGATCGCGCAGAGCACCAGCGAAGGCAGGATAAAGAAGATACCGGTGGTCCGCTGATTGCGCTCAAGCTGCGTGAGCCGTCCAGCGCGGGAAGAACGTTTCATAGGATCCCTCTTTTCTCTGGGTTACGTTGGGTAACGCGAATGGGTTGAATGCAGGAAAAAACGCTCTGCGCAGCTCCGGAGGAGGGCAGGAACCTCCCCGGAGCCGGCCCATGCAAAACGCATGGGCCGGGCAGAATCGGGACACAGGGGAAACCTCTGCGTCGGCCGCCGGAGCGGCCGGGTCAGAGCTTTCGATTATTTGTTGAGGGGGGAAGCCTGCTCGATGGACCACATGGTGGCAACGGCGTCTTCCGCAGTGTTGTCGCCGGTCAGAACGCCCTGGATCTTCGCCATGACAGCATCCTTGAATTCGGCGCTGTAGAGGTTGAAGCCCATGAGGACGAACGGAGCGGAGCCCATTTCAGCAGCAACGGGGATCATAGCATCGGGCAGAACGATCTGATCCTCGGTCATGGAAGTGATGACGGGGACAGTGCCGCGGGCGTTCTGGATCAGCTGGAAGTTCTCGCCTTCAAACAGCCAGTTGAAGAAGATCTCCAGAGCTTCCTGCTCAGCAGGCGTGCGGTCCGGGTTCTCGGTGACGCAGAATGCGTCCTCGGGAGAGGTGGAGATGTACGGGAGCTCGCCGGCAGCGCCGAACGGGGGCAGGGAAGCCGCGCCGTTTTCCAGGCTGCCGAGGATCATGCCGCCGTTCCAGTTGCCGGCGAGGCACATCGCGGCCAGACCGTCAGACATGTAGGTAGCAGCATCTTCTTCCAGAGCGGAAGCGGTGCCCTCGAGGAAGTACGGAGCGATCTCCTGCAGGCGGGCGGTCGCTTCGGGATACTTGGTGAAGTCGAACGTGCCGTTCTTGAAATCATCCTCGTAGTTGCCGAGCTCTTCGCCGGCCACGTTGGCCAGGATCAGCTCATAGATCATCCAGCAGGTGGTGTGTTTGCCGGCGGCAGTGACCAGAGGCGCAACGCCGGTCTTTTCCTTGATGTCCTTGCAGCACTGGATCAGCTCATCCCAGCAGGTCGGGACGGTATCCCAGCCGGCCTCGTTCAGGATGTCCATGTTGTAGAACATCGTGGAGAACGCGGCGCCCTGGCACATACCGACGAGCTTGCCGTCAAAGGTGTAAGCGTCGGCGTAAGCCTTCGGCATGACCTTGGCGCATTCCCAGTTGGTGAGGTCGGTCAGCAGGTTCTGCTCGACCATGGCGTTCATCATGACGCCGTTGTTGAGCTGGATGGCGTCGGGCAGGTCGTTGGCCGCCAGACGCTGCTGCAGGAAGTCTGCATCGGCGCCGAGACCGACGTGCTCGATGCTGATCCACGGATGCTGCTCTTCGAAGCGGGCTTCGAGCTCATCCCATGCATCGGCCCAGTCGACCTGCGCGAGGAAGACCTCGAGGGTGACGGGTTCATGCTCTTCCGTGGCGGGTTCTTCGGTCGCCGCGGGCTCTTCGGTTTCAGTGGTATCGGGGGTGGTGGTTTCGGTTTGCGTAGTCGCGGGCTCTTCGGTTTTTGCGGGGGTGTTGGCCGCGCATGCGACCATGCTGAGAATCATGAGGACAGCCAGTAACAGAGCAATCGTTTTTTTCATGTTTCTTCATTTCCTCCTTGAAAATTTTCTGCTCGCAGTCTTACAGACCGTAGACGTCGCCCAGCGCCTGTACGCTGCGTTTATATGCCGGCAGGAGCCTGCGGTATTCCGCGCTGCGCTCCGGGTCGGGCATAATGACGCGCTCGTCAATTGCCAGGTGTTTGTATCCCTCTTCGGCATTCTGATAGATGCCGGTCCCAACGCCCGCGAGGATCGCCGCGCCGACACAGGCGAGGTCAGCCACGGCGGGCACTCTGACAGGCAGTCCGGAGATGTCCGCGGTGATCTGACACCACAGCGGGCTTTTGGAAGCGCCTCCTGCGAGCTTCAGTCCGTCCGAAGACGGCTTGCTTCTGAACGCTTCCATCATCCAGACGACCTGGAAGACGATGCCCTCCATGATCGCACGGGCCATATGGAACCGGTCATGGGACAGATCCATGCCGATAAAGGACGCTTTGGAGAAACGCTTCTGGCCCGCGTAGCCCTGGAAGGGCACGAAGAACAGGCCGTCGTCGGCCGCGCGGCGCGCGGCCGCTTCGCGGTTGAGCGTTTCGTAGCCGACGGGCTCGCCGTCAGATCCGACGGCCACGAATTTCCGCAGCCAGTCGAGGCAGACGCCGCCGGAGGAGAGAGATCGCAGCGATCCCCATAAGCCCGGCACCGCCGCAACGGACTGCGACAGGCCGGAGGAAAAATCAGGTGCATCGCCGATGGCCGTGATGACCCAGCAGGTGCCGGAGCCGATCAGGATATCGCCGGGCCGGACCGCGCCCGCGCCGAGCGCGACGGCGTACTGGTCATGCGCGCCCGCGACGAGCACGCAGTCGGTCGTGAGGCCGAGCGCCTGCGCGGCCTGCGGCGTGAGCTGACCGATCCGGTCACCGGAGCGGACGAGCTTCGGCAGCTGCTCCGCCGAGATCCCGGCGTAGGCGAGCAGCGCCTCGTCGTATGCCCCGCGGCGGATGTCTGCGAGCTGGTCGATGCCGGCGTCGGAAAGATCACAGGCGGCAACGCCTGTCATATGATAAGAAATGTAGCTGGGCACGGAGAGGAACATCGCGGTCTTTTGGAAAAGTTCCGGCTCGTTGTCCTTCATCCAGCGGATCTCCTGCGCCAGAAGGCCGAGACCCAGATGCCAGCCGGTCTTCTGATACATATCCTCGTCGGTGCCGACCTCGCGCAGAAACGCTTCGCGTTCTTTCGCCGTGCGCTCGTCGTTCCAGACGATGGCGGGGCGCAGCGCCCGGCCGTCTGCATCCGTGGGGACGAAGGTGCCGCCCTGCAGGGAAAGGGAGATGCCGGCGACGTTCTTTGCCACGTCCGGATCTTCGCAGACCTGCCGCACCGTATGGACAACGGCCTGCCACCAGTCCTCCGCCCGCTGCTCGCTCCAGCCGACCTGCGGCGTCAGGAGCGGATAGGCCTCATAGGCGTGGCCGATCAGCTGGCCGTCCGCGCGGAACAGCAGCGTCTTTGTGCCGGTCGTGCCGACGTCGATCCCGAGTAAATACTTCTTCATAACAGCCAGCCAAAACTCCTTCCAGCCGTAGTTGGTATATACTGAAATTAGCACGTTTGCGTCAGCTTGTCAAACGATTTTGACCGATTCAGCCAATTTTGGACGATTTACTAAATTGAAGCCTTCATTTTTGGCGCATTTGAAAAAGCTGTCTGGAAAACAGTCTGCTTCTTTTTCTGCAAAAGAGAGCGGAAAACCGCTTTTTGCGTAGCATTTTCGGCCGCGGCATGCTATAGTCTAGGTGCGTCAGCTGACTGCATGACAGGAACGCTGACTGGAATTTGGAAAAATTGAATGACTTTGCGGAGGAAACGCATCATGAAAGAGCGAAACGGGCAGCTTCGCTATCTGAGCATTGTCATCGGAGCCTTTCTCTCTGTCGGCGTGATCGTCGGCCTGACGAACAACCTCTACTCGCTGTACGTCATCCCCATCACGACGGGCCTCGGCATCTCGCGCGGCCTGTATTCCATGGGGATCACGGTCCGCTATATCGCGTCCGCCTTCTGCAATCTGTTTATGGGCCGGCTCTACCAGCGCTTCGGCTACCGGCGGCCGACGGTCCTGCTGGTCCTGCTCGTCGCCGCGTCCTACGTGGGCTACGGTACGGCGCGCAATGCCGTCCCGCTGTTTCTCGGCGCGCTGATCTACGGCGTCGGCGAATATTTTATCAGTACGGCGGCCCTGTCCCGGATGCTCGGCAACTGGTTCCAGAGCCACCTGGGCGTGGTGACCGGCATCGTCATGGCGGCCAGCGGCGTCGGCGGTTCGGCTTTGAGCCTGGTGCTCTCGGGCATTATGGAATCGGCCGGCTGGCGCACGTCGCTGCTGTTTGCGGCGGGGCTGCTCGCGGCCGTGGCGGTCATGATCTTCTTCGTCATGAAGGACCGGCCGGAGGAGCTTGGCCTGCAGCCCTATCACGACCCCGAGCGCCGCGGCGCGGCGCATAAGCCCAAAAAGGTCGCCGCCCCCTGGGCGGGCGTGCCCATGCAGGTGCTGCTGAAAAAGCCGTATTTCTACCTGACCATGATCGGCATGATGCTCGCGACCATCGCCTCCAACGGCGTCTACAGCGCCGTCGTGCCCCACCTGCAGGACCGCGGGCTCTCCGCGGCCTACGCGGCGAAGATGCTGAGCCTGATGCTGGTGCTGCTGGCCGTCGACAAGATCGTCCTCGGCATGCTGGCCGACCGCTTCGGCGCGCACTTCTCCACGCTGCTCTGTGTCCTGTTCACCTTCTCCGGCATCGTGGTGCTGACGCTCGTGAAAAACGAGTGGCAGGCCGTCATCGCGGTCGTGCTGCTGTCGGTGTCCGTCTGCCTCAACGGGTTCATCCAGCCGCTGCTGGCCGCGGAGATCTTCGGCCGCAGCGCCTACAATACGACGCTCGGCATCATGATGGCCATGCTGTCGGTCGGCGGGCTGCTGTCTTCGCCGCTGGTGAACTTCAGCTTCGACGCCACGGGCTCCTATACCCGCATCCTGATCGTCCTGGCCGTCATCGCGGCTGTCGACGCGCTGTTCCTCCTGCCCGCGTTCCACGCGGAGGCAAAATACCGCCGCGAGCTGGAGGCCTCCGGCCAGCTGAGTGACGCCGGACCCGAAACATGACCCCAGGCCGCACTGCCGAAGCTCCGGCAGCGCGGCCTTTTTGCAGTCTCCGGGCCGCCGCGCCCCGCGATCACCCTGCAAAACGGGCTGATCTGCGTATTGACTTCGCCGCTTCCCGCCCGTATCATACGAACAGAGGGAATTGTCTGACAATTCCGTGTCCGAATCCAAGGATCCAACTAAAAACAAACAGAAAACAGTTTACGGAGGACTGCTGGTATGGAACAGAAAGCATGGATCATCGACGAAAAGACCGCAAAGCAATACCTGACCGTGGAAGACGCGATCGACTGTGTGGAAAAGACCTGGAAATGGTACGGCGAGGGCAGAGTCATCATGCCCAACAAGATCACGACGGATATGTCCGAGCTCGGCGTCGCCGGCTGGTTCAACTCCATGCCCGCCTACATCGGCCCCATGGATGTCGCCGGCATCAAGGTCGTCGGCGGCTATGACGGCAACAAGGCGCTCGGCCTGCCGTACATCAAGGCCAACGTCCTGATCACCGACTCGAAGACCGGCATCCTGCGCGCGCTGATCTCCGGCGACCATATCAATGACCTGCGCACCGGCGCGCAGCCCGCCGTCATGGCCCGCCTGCTCGCCGCGAAGACCGACGTCGTCACCATCATCGGTACCGGCCTGCAGGGCTACATGAGCCTTCTTTGCATGTCCAAGGTCCTCGATATGAAGGAGATCCGCGTCTGCGATATCTCCGAGGCCGCCATGGACCGCTTCATCGCCCGCTTCCCGGACGCCCCGTTCCGCTTCGTCAAGTGCAAGAGCAACGAAGAGGGCTGCCGCGGCTCCGATGTCATCATCACCGTCACCAACGCCAACGCGGATCTGGTCGAAGAGCCGTGGGTCAAGCCCGGCGCGCTGGTCATGACGATGGGCTCGTTCCGCGAGACCTCGTTCGACGTCGTCCGCAAGGCGGACCGCATCGCCGTCGACCAGGTCGGCCAGTCGCTGCACCGCGGCAACGTCAAGGAGCTGGCGGAGATGGGCGAGATCACGGCCGACTCCTTCGATATCATCGTGCCCGACGTGCTGGCAGGGAAGATGCCCGGCCGCACCGACCCGAACCACCGCATCTACGCGCAGATCATCGGCACCGGCATGCTGGACGTCGCGCTGGCGGGCGTGCTGCTGGAAAAGCTGCACGCGGCAGGCGCGCAGCCGCCCGTGTTTGACATGATGGGCGAATGAGCGAGACGATCCAGCGGACCAAGCTCTACGAGGACGTGACCGAGCGCATGCTCGACCACATCCGCACGGAGACCTGGGCGCCCGGCACGAAGATCCCGCCGGAGGTCGAGCTGGCAAAGCTCTTTGACGTCAGCCGCTGCACCATCCGCGAGGCCGTCAAGAGCCTGCAGATCGCGGGCTTCCTGCGCTCGCGCGCCGGCTCCGGCACGTTCGTGTCCGAGCGGGCGCCAACGCTGCTGCAGACGCAGGCGCTGGCCGGGATCATGGCCGACCCCGCTGCGCTGCGCGAGCTGGTGCAGGCGCGCTATATTCTCGAGCCACAGCTGGCGCAGATGGCCGCGCAGGCCGCGACGGAGGAGGAGATCCGCGGGCTGTTTGCCATTCTGGACCGCATGAAGCGCGGCCAGACCCGGTTCGAGCTCATGTCCGTCGGCCACCAGTTCCATCTGTCGCTGGCCCAGCTGGCGCACAACCGCGTCCTGTATGGATTCTATGTCTCCGCCGCGAGCCAGATGCGCAGCATGCGCGTGCTCGAGTCGCTGACGCTGGAGGTCTACCGCAGCGGCATCCACGAGCATGCAGCCATCGCCGAAGCCATCGCCCACCGCGACGGCGCGCTGGCCGCCCAGCGCATGCGCGAGCACCTGCAGAACGACTACGGTCCCTACCTCTCCGAGCTCAACGCGCCGCAGCCCTGAAAAACAAAAGACCCCCGCCGCAGCGTTTCAAACGCTGCGGCGGGGAATGTTTTTTGCAGCCGCGGCTCAGAGCGGGCGGCTCAGATAGACCATATCGCAGAGCGTCACGCCGCATTCCACGATGGGATGATCGTAGTTGTCCAGAAAGAAATTTTTGACGCGGTGGTGCTCCGTGAACCCGCAGCGCTGGTAAAACGGCACGGTCAGCGGGCTGTCACCCGTGCCGACGAGCATGGTGTGCCCCTTCCCGCGGTACTGCTCCATCACGTATTCGATCAGCGCCCGGCCGTACCCCTTGCCGTGCAGCGCCGGGTCCGTCGCGATGTTCTTGATCTCGTAGACCCCGTCATCGACCTTGCAGACCACGCACTCGCCCACGACCTCCGGGTCCTTCGCAAGATACATCTCGCCCTCGCCCAAGTACCGGTCGATCATATCCTCCTGCTCATCGGCGAGCAGCAGCAGGGGAAGATAGTCCTTTTTGTTCCCCACGACCCGTTCAAATTCCATGTTATCCTCCAGAAATGCGCCATACGGCGCGTTTTTCTCAGTCTAACCCATCCCGCCCGATCTGTCAAGCCGTCCTTCTTTCGGAAAACGACTGCCGGTAGACTGGAAAAATCCGCCTCCAGAATACCAGTGCGTTTGCGATCAGCAGCGCGCCGGACAGGCACCGCACGGCCCACTCCGGGCACAGCAGGGCGATGCCGTTCATATCCCCGCCGCCGAACAGACCGCAAAGCGCGCTCAGATACAGCGGGTCGATCAGCAGCAGGATAAGGAATATGGAGATGATCCTTTTCAGTAGCTTCATTTATGTTCCTTTCTTCGTCCCAAATATCGAAAGACCCGGCGGCAGTATTCCCGGTAGGGCTCGCCGAAGGTGCTTGCCAGAAACCGCTCTTCCTGTAAAATCTGCAAATGCAGCATCATCATGGCGAACAGAGAAAAGCCGAGCGTCAGCAGGTTTCCGTACAGCAGCAGGACGCCGATGTACATGAGATCAAAGCCGAGGAACGCCGGGTTGCGGCTGAAACGGTAAATGCCGGTGGTGACCAGCTCCGTCTTGTCCTTGTCGGGGATCCCCGCCCGCCAGCTGTCCTTCATGCAAAGGACCGACAGCAGAAAGACGGCGTCGCCCAGCATCCCGATGCAGAAGCCGGTGAACCGCGCGTTCGCGGGAAGGTGGCTCCAGCCGAAAGCGATGGAGAGCAGCTGCGCAATGGGCGCGCCCAGCGTGGCCATGCTCATCAGTACCTCGACGGTGTGGATGTCTTTTTCCCTTCTGCGTCCGATCTGCCGGGTCTGGATGCCGCGCCGCTTCTGCGCGAGCATCTTGGCAAAATAAATGCCGTAGAACACCGCCAGCACGAGCAGCGCCAGCGCCGCACAGGGGAGCTTGTCCTCCCATGGAACTTTCATGCGTTTTCCGTCCTTTCCGCCACCTGCGCCGTCCAGACCGGCAGACCCCAGTGCTCGAAGTCCCACGGCTCCATATAGGCGCTGCACTCGTAGTCGATGTAGTAAAGCGTCCCGTCCCGCGGGACGAAATTCGTCGGGTAGTAGTCGATGTTCAGCCCCGCCGGGTACAAACGCGCGCACATGGCCTGCACCTGCGCGACCCAGCTGGGATCCGGCTGCCCCGCTTTGAGCAGCTCCGCGACGGTCGGCCCGGCGATGTATTCCTTTAAAATGCGCTCCTGCTGCACATCCGCCGCCAGCAGCTCCGGCATGGGGATGCCGAGCGTTCGCAGTGTCTTATAGTCGCGCAGCTCCGACTGCAGCTTGTCGCCGAAGGTATAGTAGTCGCACGGCTCGTGGTGGATCTGCTTCAGCACATACTGCGCCCTCCCATCCGTCACCAGATAGGAATATCCGCCCTTTCCCTTCCCGAGCAGCCGGAGCACAGTGTATTTCGTATCGTTTATAGTCAAGATATCACACGGCATGGCCCCGCGGCCCTCCTTTCTGCGTGTTTCGGTCCGGCATGGATCATTGCGCGGCCGAAGGCAGCGTCTGCATCAGCGCGAAAAAGCGCTGCGCTTCGCCGGTGCTGAAATACGCGTACCACGCTTCGAGCGTATCGGGCCGGAAAACACCCAGACGCCCGATGATCTGCTTTGCCCACAGCAGCGCGCCCGTGCCGCCCGCGGTGATCAGATTCCCATCCGCGACAGACGGGGCGTCCACAAAATACGGCTGTCCCTTGTAGCCGGGGCAGAACATCTCCAGGAAACCGGCGCCGTTGCTCGTGTGCGGCCGATTGTCAAGCAGGCCCGCACGCGCCAGTGCGGCCGTCGCTCCGCAGATCGCGCCTACCGTGCCCCCAGCGGAGAGCAGCGCGGCCGCTTTCCTGATTACGGCGCTGTGCTTCGAATCGTCCCAGGTGTTCCCGCCCGGCAGCAGCAGGACGGTTTCTTCGCTGACCGCGATATCATCGACCACGCAGTCTGGCAGGATCGTCAGCCCGCCCATGCTCGTGACCGGTTCCCTGGAGATGCCAACTGTTTTGAGCGATACCTTCGGCGCATTCTGCTTGAAAAAACGGCCGGAATGCAGCTCTGCGGTCACATGCCCGATCTCCCAATCGGCCATCGTATCGTGCGTATAGACATAGATCGTAATCATAAATACCCTCTGTTCCTATTTCTATAAACGAGCGATTTTCCGGACGGTATTCGCCGTCCGGATCCTCCGTTCCCCACCAATCCGGCGCGTGCCGCAGGGTGTCTGCAAGCTCCTCCTGCGGCAGGACGAAAACAGGGATCTCCAAGCCGAACCGACGTTGGATCATGCCCTCGATCTGCCCGGTCAGCGCCGCGGGCTCCGTTTCCTCGCTGGAAAAGACCACGTTCCCGCTGTTCAGCCAGGTCCGGACGTCCGGAAACCCGAGCGATTCAAAGCCCAGCTTCAGTTCCGCCATCGGCACCTTGTTCTTCCCGCTGATGTTCACGCCCCGCAGCAGGGCGATATACCGCCGCATCTACTTTCCCTCGCGCAGCCGCCGCAGGTTGTCCAGCACGAACGGGCTGTTCGCGGCGATACGCCCCAGCGTCGGGCAGCTGTCCATCTGCCCGCAGTCCGCGCAGGTATCAAGGCTCTTTTCCCGCACGCAATGATGGACCGTACAGAGCTTGTCGCAGAACGGCGTCTTCGCGCCCTCGACGCGGCAGCCGGTGCAGTGGATCATCTCCGGCGTGATCGGCACCCCGTTGAGCTTTGTCCACAGGGCGGCAGTCTTCTCCCGCAGGGCGGTATCGTTTGTGAGTGTCGCGATACGGGCGTCGCAGACCTCGCAGTCCAGTCCGCAGCAGCCGATCAGTTGGTTTTTGCGTTTGCAGTTCATTTCCATCTTCCACCCCGTATTTCATCGTCGTCCGATCAGAGTTTTTTCCTGACCGCAAGACAGTCATTGACATGCTCAAAGGTTTTCAGCTCTGCCCCGGCCCTGTTGATGATGTCCCTTTGGATATCATCCGGCGTCAGCAGCTCGTAGATCAAAAAGCCGTGCTTTTCCAGCAGTTTTTCGAGCGCTCCGTAGGAAAACGCCGTTTTCATCGGCTCGCCGCCAAGGATATCGCTCTGCACAGCGGCATATTCTTCATCCGTCATCAGCGCTCTGGCAAGATGATCCGCGAAAACCGGATGTTCTTCGTTTTCTGCATGAAACGCCCGTCCGAATGAACTCATCAGGGCGGTAATACTGGCTTTGCGCTCCCTTCCTGCTTACCTCCGTTACAGCGCTTTCGTATAATAATGCCGTTTTTCGGTGTACGGATAGTCCTCGAGGGTAAAAACCTCCCGGTATCCATGCTTTTCGTAAAATGCGGGCGCCTGATAGGAAAAGGTGTCCACAAACGCGTATTTGCAGCCGCACTGCCGGAACTCATTTTCCGCAGCCTCCAGCAACCTGCTGCCGAGCCCCTGGCCCCGGAACGCTTCGCCGACGAACAGGAACCAGATGCAAAGCCAGTTGCCGAAGGTCTCACCGGTCAATCCGGCGAACTTCCGGCCCGTCTCGTCTTCCAGAAACACGCCGAGCGGCACATTTTCCGACGCCTCGCAGTGCCGGCGATTGTAGTCTCTCAGCATCTCATGGATCTCATGGATGTCGCGTTCGTTTCCGTCATCTGTGATCCGAATATGCATGCGATTGTCCTACGGCCTCACACGTATAGTTGATCCCGGCCAGCCGGGCCTGCCGGCAGAGGTCCCGGGTCTGCAGCGTATAGGCCCTGCCGTCCTTGATAAAATGCGTGCCGCACCGCCGGCATCCCCGCCACGGATCCTACCGCGCCATCGCTTATAAAAGCCCCAGCAGCGCGGCGGCCCCGTTCCCCACGACCTGCTGCCCCTCGGCCGGATACCAGGTCTGCCAGACGTAGGTGTTGAGCGTCTGCAGCGAGCCGGGGAGCGGGCCCCTTGCGGAGAATACCGCCCAGTCGCTTTCCGGGAAGCGATAGAGCTTCAGCCCCTCCGGCACCGCACCACGGCCAGCCCCATCGCCACCCAGGGCGCAGCCGACCGGATAAAATCAAGAATATCGTTTATGTTTCGTTCCTCTTATGTAGGTTCAGTCTGTTTTTTTCAGAAGATTCATCAAAATATAGATCCCGATCAGCACGGCTACGCTCCCGGCCATCACGCCGGTCATCGCTCCGATGCTGACCTTGCTGCCAAAGAAATAGAGATTGCAGTCGATGGAGTCCTTGATATGCTCCACGACTTCCGCCGGGAAGCCGGTCCGCGTCATCTCCGCATACACCCCGCGCAGCGCGTGGTTGCGGAACAGCGCCGTCCCATATGTGCCGGGGAGGAAGGACAGCACCTTCTGCAGCCCATCGCCGAAGTTGGAAATGGGCATGTATGCGCCGCAGAGAAAGCCGTAGCCCGCGCTGACGATGGTCCCCACCGCCGACGCCTGCCCGTTCGTCGTGAGATTGCAGTTGACGATGGAAGACAGCGCCGTGCCGAACAGCGACAGGAGCAGCACGTCCAGCCCGAGCAGCAGCACGTCCGCGGCCGACAGATACCACCCCGTCACAGCCAGATACCCGAGGCAGACCGCCAGCGCCGCGTAGCAGATCAGCAGCGTCGACAGCGCGCTCGCCGCGAAATAGCCGAGCGCCAGCGTCGATCGCCTGACCGGGGTCATGGTCAGATCCCGCCGGGCCCCGCTGATCCTGTCCTGCACCATCAGCAGATTGGAGCAGAACGCCACCGTCACGCAGCACACCGCCAGCAGCGACGAGACGAGCTGCCCGCCCACCGTGCCGTCGATCAGCGCCGCATCCACCGCGAAGCCCGCGGGCATGGCGGCGGCAAAGGAATCCCGGTAGACCTTGGCCAGAAACGTCGCATACAGCACCAGCAGAATGACCGGCGTGATGAGCGAGGTAAAGAACATCCCCTTGTCCTTGAAGAATAATTTGCAGTTGCGCCGGATCAGCGCGCCAAGTCCGGTCATACCTCCGCACCTCCATGCAGCTTCTTGCCCGTCGCGGCCAGGAAGACATCGTCCATATTTCCCTTGGTGATCTCATAGTCCGTGAACAGCGCGGGCTGCGCCAAAATCAGCTTCGTCGCCTCGCCGGTGTTTTCCACCTCGATGCGCCAGCCGCCCTGCACCGGGGCATATTTGCGCCCGAGCGCCCGGACGGCGGCCTCTTCCACGCCGTACAGCGTGATGTGATCTCCGGCATAGGTGTTTTTCAGTGCCAGCGGCGTGCCCTCGCCGACGACCCGGCCGCTGTCCAGCAGGATCACGTAGTCGGCGTCCGCGGCCTCCTCCATGTAGTGCGTGGTCAGAAAGACCGTCAGCTTTTCTTTCCGGCGCAGCTCCGTCACCACGTCCCACAGCAGCTTCCGCGTCTGCGGGTCCAGGCCGGTGGTCGGCTCGTCGAAGATCAGGATCTTCGGGCGGTGGAGCAGGGCGCGCGCAATGTCGATGCGCCTGCGCTGCCCGCCGGAGAGTCTGTCGACCGGGCGGTCCAGGATGGCTCCGAAGTCCAGCAGCTGCGCGAGCTCCGCCAGCCGCTTCGCGAATGCCGCGCCCCGGATGCCGTAGAGCGCGGCCCGGCTCTGCAGGTTGTCCCGCACGCTCAGCGCCCCGTCCAGTACGGAATTCTGAAACACCACGCCAAGCTCGCGCCGGACCCGGTCCGGGTCGCGGTCCGGATCCGCGCCGTCAATTTCCACGCTGCCGCCATCCTTGGCCAGCTGGCCGCACAGGATGTTGATGGTGGTGGATTTGCCCGCGCCGTTGACGCCGAGGAAGGCGAACAGCTCTCCCTCCTTCACGCGGAAGCTCAGGTCCTGTACCGCCTGTACCTCCCCAAAGCGCTTGCTCAGGTGATCGATCCTGATGATGTCATGCATATATTTCCGGTTCCTCCTTTTTCCGTGCGAGTTTCAGCGCACGGACGGACCATGCAGCTTCTTTCCCATCTCGATCCGGACCTCGTGCCGCTCCGGGTCGGTGTTGGAGTAGGCGTAGAGATCAAAGCCGATGACCGAGAACCCGTTCTTCCGGTAAAACGCGATCGCCGCCTCATTGCACGACTGCGTCTCCAGCACGATCATCCGCGCGCCGAAGGCCGCCGCCTCGCGCTCGATGGCCTCCATCAGCAGTCGGCCGGTCCCTTTGCCGCGCGCGGCGCTGTCAAAGATGCAGATGTTGCTGATCCGGAACCGGTTGTTCCAGCTCTCGATGGACCCTTCCGCGAATCCGACCAGCCCTTCGCCGTCAAACGCGCCGAAAGCCGCCGGGGCCTCCAGCCATTCGCCGAAAAACACGTCGTCGAACGACCGCATGACCGGCGCCGGGAATAACCGGTAGTCCAGCCGGAATCCCTGTTCGGACGCGCAGATCTCATAATAGCCATTCGTCTGGTAGCGGGCGGTAAATTTCCTGCCTGCGTAGTCCTTCTGATTCAATCGCCGGATCTCCATATCCCATTCCTCCCTGCAGCTCCAGCCCATTCTCGTCTCCGGAAGCGCCGAAAACGCCAAAAAACGCAGTGCACGGCCCACATTTTGCGGCCTGCACTGCGTCTGAGCGTCTGGCATCCTGCCCGTATTCCTCTGTAAGCCCCGTCCGCCGTCCCCGGCCTCCCGGCACTCACCAAATTTGTACCAGCTATCATACAGCAATCCCCCGCGCCTGTCAATAGGAAGATGCACAGCTTTCTGCACGGATGACAGGCTTTTTGTGAGGTTCTGCGGATAACCTTTGACTTGGTGGGGGAGGGGGGATAGAATGGGGGAGAAGGATTTTGCGGGAAGGGGAGAGGGGAATGGAGGAACGGCGGGTGC
>ERZ1026844.114-NODE-114-length-65048-cov-8.270998_pt1 | contig 65048 bp, 48 predicted proteins | sample MGYA00380152_ERZ1026844 | MGnify/ENA primary metagenome ERZ1026844 (study PRJEB33269, sample SAMEA4719788) | human gut metagenome | biome: human-associated habitat; feature: organic feature; material: feces | place: Cameroon | collected 2013-10 ... | reverse complement strand
GTGCTTTTTGCGCCATTTTTCACTCTCGAGAGGTTTTCATAGTAAGGGGCTACTCGTATCGTAATATAACACCGCTAGTTCCCATCTCCTAGATGAGAGCCCATCCGCCCTCGCGTATCGTCATCCTGAGCGGACGAAAACGCTCTATGTCTGAAAAGCCCCAGCCAGAACAAGTGGGGACTGAGCCGAAGGATCTCATGCCACACATGTGAGACGATCCACTCCCCGCTTATTAAAGGAATGACTGGTGACTGGGAGACTTTATAAGCCTTCCCCGCATGGGTAATGCTGTTAAGTTAAGGTGAATTCACCGCGTTAGTTGCCTTTTCAATTTGTCAACTTGAGAGATTTAAGCTACGTTTGCCTTGCTACAGATAAAGATGAATGCGTTTTATTTTTGTAAACCGGATTTTGAGCACACTAAAGAGCCCTCGCGTTAAATTGATGCTATTCGATTTAGCACGAGGAGTGCTTAAGAGATTGATTAACAATTCATCTTGGTCGAGCATTAAAACTTCTTGCAGACTTTCGCCTTATGTTTCTGTCAAAAATTCTGTTTTTCTCGATTCTCGTTAAATTACTTTGTAGCTTCTTCTTCAGGTTCTGCGTCCCTCTTTTGAATAGATATTCGATACAGAAAATGACCGCAGTAGAGAATTTGATCTTGTACATTGCTTTTCGCTTCTTCTTTGGGATATTGGTGTGCTGAATAATAGCGAAAACGATGTTATACAAGGTGAGAGCTGTATACAATTCCATTTGTTGAACATTCAGCTTTTTAGAATGAAAGACAATGCCGCCAATGGAAGGGGCTACCGAGCGTAGCGAGGCGGGGTCGGCTTCCTTTTTGGGCGGCGAAGCCGCCTCCTCTTTGCCTTCCCCTTTGAGGAAGGAAGGCTGCGTAACGGCGCTCGGTGCTCGTATATCGCCTGCTTGAGACGATCTCCTACTCTCTTTCATACCGCTAGTACCCTATCCGGCTCGCTCCGCTCGCCACCTTCCCCATGCGGGAAAGGCTTTGTGTCGGGGACAGCGGCACTCTCACAAATGCCGCGCTTGCATTCTGCGCAAACAAAAACCGCTCTGCGAAGACTGGCTTTACAGAGCGGTTTCTGGTTCTATTATTCTACGGTCACGGATTTTGCGAGATTTCTCGGCTTATCCACATCATTTCCTCTCTTAATAGAGGTGTAGTAAGCGAGGAGCTGCATCGGGATGACGGCGAGGATCGGTGCGATGAAGGGATCGACTCTCGGGATACGGACGGTCTCGGTCGTGTACTTTGCGATCTCCGTGTCATCGACGAAGCCGATGCCGAGGACTTCGGCGCCGCGGGCGCGGACTTCCTGGATATTGCTGTACATCTTTGCGCTGACATCGTCCTGTGTCGCTACGGCGATGACCGGGGTCTCCGGCGAGATGAGGGCGAGGGTGCCATGCTTCAGTTCACCGGCCGCGTAGGACTCCGCATGGATGTAGGAGACTTCTTTCAGCTTCAGTGCGCCTTCCATGGCGATCGCATAGTCGATGGAGCGGCCAAGGTAGAAAATATCATTCGCCTTGATGAGCTTTTCAGCGACGTCTGCCATGTGTTCTTTTTCATCAAGCACGGTGTCGATCTGATCCGGCAGATCTCTCAGTGCGGTGGTGATCTTCTGGATGAGTGCGGGCTTCAGTGTGCCTTTCATCTGGCCCATGTAGAGGGCAAGGAGCAGGAGCGCCACGAGCTGGGTGGTATAGGCTTTCGTAGAAGCGACGGCGATCTCCGGGCCTGCCAGGGTGTAGACGACATTGTCAGCTTCACGCGCGATGGAGGAGCCGATGGAATTCGTCACTGCAAGGCTCTTTGCGCCGAGACGTTTCGCTTCTTTGAGCGCCGCCAAGGTGTCGATGGTCTCGCCGGACTGGCTGACTACGATGCAGAGGGTCTTATCGGTCGTGAGCGGACGGCTGTATCTATATTCGGAAGCGATCTCTACAGATACAGGGATCTTGACGAAGCGTTCGATGTAGTGCTTCGCGACGAGGCCGGCATGGTACGCCGTGCCGCAGGCGGTGATCAGGATGTGATCAATGCCGGAGAGACATTCTTTCGTCCAGCCGAGATCGTCGAAATTGACAGAGCCGTCTTTATTGAGATGGATCTGCACGGTATCATGGACAGCCTTGGGCTGTTCATATATCTCCTTCAGCATGAAATGCGGGTAGCCGCCTTTTTCAGCAGCTTCTGCGCTCCATTTGACTTCCTGGATCTCCTTTTTGATCGGCTTGCCTTCGGCATCGAAGAGGGAAACGCCATCCTTCTTCACGATGGCCAGCTCGCAGTCGTCCAGGATATAGATCTTTCTGGTATGGTTGATGACGGCCGGGATGTCGGAGGCGATGAAATTCTCGCCATCACCAAGGCCGATGATGAGCGGATTGTCCTTCTTCGTGCAGATGATGGTGTCCGGCACCGCCTTATCCATGATGACGAGGCTGTAGGAGCCTTCGATCACGAAAAGGACCTTGCGGACGGTGGAGAAGAAGTCTCCGTCATCCATCTTTTCGAGAAGGTGTGCCACGACTTCGGTGTCGGTATCCGACTTGAAGACATGGCCTTCGTCGATCAGCTGCTTCTTGAGCGTCATGTAGTTTTCGATGATGCCATTGTGTACGATGACAAAATGATTATGGCAGTCGCCATGCGGATGGGCATTCCGATCCGATGGCTGTCCGTGCGTCGCCCAGCGGGTATGCCCGATGCCGATGTGTCCGGTGAGCGGATGCGCCTTCAATGCGGCTTCCAGATTTGCCAGACGACCTTTTTTCTTTTCGATAGAGATCGTACCTTTGTCATAGATGGCGATGCCAGCCGAATCATAGCCGCGATATTCGAGGCGTCTCAGCCCATCGATCAAAAAGCGGGACGCTTCGCCGCTGCCCACATAACCTACAATACCACACATACGGTATTCCTCCTTGCGTATTTCTTTGGAATGCTCTGCCGCTCCGGGCCGCCCCTTGCCATCAGGGCTGTCTTTGAAAGAAGGCTGTACGCCTTGCTTTCTCTGCTCATGGGCCAGAGAATCTTATTCTTATTATGAGTAAGGGAAATGCGATTCGATCGCAGAATCAGATATTATAGAAATGCGGACATCGCCCGCAGGTATTCATACGGAGTTTATTATATCACATGTCATAAAAATATGATATTCCCCGGTGGCACACAGAAAAAGGAGCTGTAACTTACGTTAAGCTCCTTCGCTACGTTTTTCACATTATAGCATAGCTTGGAAGAGAAGGAAAGGCGTCAGACTTGGAGACTTTAGATTTCAGACTTCAGACTTCTGCCCTCCGATGTCATTTTTCATTTAGATCGATCCCAATGCCGATCCGAGCTCCTGCATCTCTTCCATTTCCGAAAGACCTGCCACGGCGGCGAAGACGCCGATCATCGCAAGAAGCAGCAGGAAAAGGAGGAGCATCACGTAGGGCGCGATGGCGATCAGGACGGATTTCCCGGTGGAGAAGAAATAGTTCTCACGGATCGCAAGGACATCAAGGACGAAGGTCCACACGCAGATTGCAAAAGAACCGATGCCGGAGAGGAAGGAAAGCCCGATGCTTTCTGCTAGTGTGAAGAAGACGGAGAAGGCAAGCGGCAGCGATGCCGCCATGAATCCGGCGGTGATGCCCTTTGCGCTCCCTTGCCCGCCGAGAAGTCCGGAGAGGTAGTCGGTCACGGCGCTGTGAACAAGGAGGGAAAGCCCTAGAAAGAGAAGCACGGCCAGAAACTCGACAAGAAGCCCCGGTCCTTCTGAGAAGGCGGATACCGCTGTCAAGAAAAGTGTAAAGAGCCATAGGATCCCCGCTTCGCGAAGGCGTTCGCCGCGGGTGATGTCATAGAGCGCCGCCCGCGGTGTCACGATCAGCGAGTAGACAAGATCAAGAAAGGTATTCATGGAGTTACTCCTTTGGAATGAATGTATGATATGGGGAAGTCTTTGAGATATCAGACTTCAGACTTTTGATGTCTGACCTCTGATGTCTCTAAGTCTCACTTGACCACCGGTGTCTTTCCTTCTGTCAATGCCTTTTTCATGCTCCCTGCCATGGATTCTCCCATGACATTCGAGAGCCGGGCGGCTTCGCCGCGAAGGAGGGAGCGGAGTGTCACTGCGCTATTCGTATACGAGCGGGTCTCTATATGATCCACATCAAGCCCGCCGCTCGAGGCAGCGTAGTTCAGTGCATCGTAGTAATTGCCCATGGCATCGACAAGGCCGAGATCCTGTGCCTGACGGCCGGTCAGGATGCGTCCATCGGCGATGCTCTTTACTTTCTCTTCATCCATATGGCGTCCGTCCGCCACGGTCTGGACGAACTGGTGGTAAATGTCATCGACCATGGCCTGCAGCATCTCTCTCTCTTCGCCTGTCATCGGGCGGTACATGGAGAGGATATCCTTGTGCGCGCCGCTCTTGATCTTATCATTCTTGACGCCGACCTTATCCATCAGGTCTTGGATATTGGTATAGTCCATGTAGACGCCGATGCTGCCCGTCATGGTGGCCGGAGAGGCGAAAATGTAATTTCCCTTGCTCGCCAGCCAGTAGCCTGCCGAGGCGCACATATCGCCCATGGAGATCACGATGGGCTTCTTGCTGCTGCGGATCTTATCCATTTCTTCTGCGATCTCCTGGGTCGCTCCTGTCGAGCCGCCCGGGCTGTTGATGCGGATCAGGATAGCTTTTGCCTGCGGATCCTTTCTGGCTTCCTGAAGCTCTCGCATAATCTCCTCGGAGGAGGAGTCGGAAGAGCCGCTCAGCATCGAGTCTGTCTCCGGCCCGCCGTAGATCGCGCCGTCGATGCGCACGACGGCCACATAGCCCTCTCCCCGCTTTTCTTTTTCTGCTTTCCAAAGGGATGTGCTGCCCACCGAGAGCGCCGCCGCAAGGAGCAGGACTGCGAGAAGCAGGATCCATTTTCTTTTCGTCTGTATCGTCATTAGAAGTCGTCCTTTCGTATGTATTGGCTGATAGTTTCATTATAGCACAGGAGAGAAGGGGTTCAGTGGTCAGGATCGAATCAGTGGTCAGGGATAGGGAGCCTTTATTGACTAGTGACTTCCTTGCTGCTTTCGGGCATCACTCTTTAAAAAAATCGACGCTCGCCTGCTGCCGTCAATCACCTGCTTGAGACGCATATCCCCACTCTCTTTCATGCCGCTAGTACCCTATCCGGCTCGCTTCGCTCGCCACCTTCCCCTCGCGGGGAAGGCTTTGCCGGGGGTATTGTTTTTCCACACATGCATGTATTCGCTCTGACGATATGGGGATAGCGCTGCTCTCGCAAACGACGCACTTGAGACGATCTCCCCTCGATCTTTTTCATACCGCTTCCCCCATCCAACCTCCGCCCCTTCGGGGCACCTCCTTCCATAGGAAGGAGGGAGTGTCCACGCGAGCCCCTTCCCTTGGAAGGGGCTGCCGAACGCAGCGAGGCGGGGTTGACTTCCTTTTTGGGCGACGAAGCCGCCTCCTCTCGTCCTTCCCCTTTGGGGAAGGAAGGCCGCACAGCGGCGCTCGGGTGCTCTCGTAAACGGCATACTTGTTACGATCTTTCCCACTCTCTTTCATACCGCCACTGCCCTATCCGGCTCGCTTTGCTCGCCACCTTCCCCTCGAGGGGAAGGCTTTGTCCATCATTATTCTTTTTCTCTACGTATCCTGTATTCGCTTTGACGATACGAGAATACCATCTTCTAAAAAAAGCGGCGAAGCCGCCACGAGAGCCCGAACCCTGAACCTTGAACCCTGAACCACAAAAGAAAAACGCACCGCGAAATCATTCGCAGTGCGTTTTTACATACTAACCTATTACGGCAGACCGTCGCTCATGAGATGCGCATAGTGCTGCTGGATCTTACGGGTGACAGGGCCGACTTCTCCATTGCCGATCAGCTTTCCGTCGATGGAGAGGACCGGGATGATGCCGTCCTGAGAATTCGTGAGGAAGACTTCTTCCGCATTCATCATATCTTCCAGGCGGACCGGATCTGTCGCATCATCGATGGAGGTGACACCGGCAGTCGGAGCGACGCGGGAAAGGACGAGGGAGCGGGTGATGCCGCGGGTCATGAATTCATTCGTGCCCGGGGTCCAGATGACGCCCGCCTTGACGATAAGGACATTCGAGTGGGTGGCTTCGGTCAGAAGGCCGTCTCGGATGAAGATGCCGTCGTAGCACCCCTGCTTCAGTGCGTCCTGACGTGCGAGAAGGTTATCCACCTGAGAGAGGGAAAGAATGTCGCAGTGGTGTCCGCGATCATCTTTCATCGTGATGCACTTCACGCCATCCTGCACTTTGGCAATGGCATCCAGACTGATCGGTTTGGCGTAGACCAGGACATTCGGACGCAGCTGATTTCTGGCAGGGATCAGGAAATCATGATCGCCCTGTCCGCGGGTGACGATGATCTTCACATAGCCTTCTTCGATGCCGCTTTCTTCGACGACGGTTTCCACGATCTCGGTGAATTCGTCCGGTGCTGTCACGGGACGAATGCCCAAAAGACGCATGGAGCGGTACAGACGGTCGGTGTGATAGGAAAGAGCAAACGGATGGCCTTTGTAGACGCGGATCCATTCATAGCATCCGTCACCAAACTGGAGTCCTCTGTCATCTGCCGCGATGATCTGGGAGAAATCATAATAGAAATTGTGATTGTAGTATATGGTAGTTTTTCTTTCTGCCATACGTCTCACCTCCGTAACAAATTGTTATTATTATGGCTTATGAGGGATATTACCACTGGGGCGTTCTGCCTCTTGATTGCCTGCGAAAGAGGTTCAGCGGGTTCTATAGGTTCAAGAGGTTCAAAGGGGGTTGGTGCGGCGCATAAAAACATAGAAGTGCCGCAGAGTATGGATGTGGCGATGCCCGAAGGTTTCTTAAAAAGCAGGTTTCCCGTTTGAGCTTTTCTGACAGGATTCGTTTGACCGCGAACAACAAAGATTTCTCGCTTCGCTCGAAATGACGATACGAGAAAAGATTTTTCTAATCCAGTCACCAGTCACTAGTCACTCGAGACTCCCAGTCCCCAATTCCTGACCATTCATCCCTCACTTGCTTTTCAGTGCTTTGATCTTTTCGATGAGGAGCGGGAGGAAATCCTTCAGATCCGCTTCGACAGCGTAGTCTGCCATTTCCATGATCGGCGCCTTCGGATCCTTATTGACCGCGATGACGATGTCCGCATTGACTGCGCACATGTGCTGCATCGCGCCCGAGATACCGAGTGCGAAATAGATCTTCGGCGCTACGCCCTTGCCGGTCTGGCCGATCTGGTGGCGATGCGGCTCCCAGCCGAGCTCTGTGATCGGACGGCTGCAGCCGACAGCTGCCCCCAGAAGATCAGCGAGCTCATGGAGCTTCGCCCATTCTTCCTCCGTACGGATGCCGCGGCCGCCTGCGACGACGACCTTCGCATTTTCGACCGGATGGCTGTCCTTCTCACCGGCGATGATCTCCTTCAGCACCGTGCCGAGATCCTTCTCTTCAAGGGAAACGGAGAGAGAGATGACCTCGCCCGTGCGGGAAGCATCGGCTTGCGGGTACTTGAAGATGCCCGGGCGGACCGTGCCGACCTGAGGACGATAGTCCGGAGACACGATATCTGCCATGATATTCCCATCCATCGCCGGACGCGACCAGATGACCAGCCCCTTCTCGGTATCTGCCGAAAGCTCCGTCACATCTGCCGTGACGCCGCAGACGAGCTCTGCCGCCAGACGCGGGGCGAGATCGCGGCCGAATGGCGTCGCACCAAAGATGATGGTATCCGGCTTCTTCTCCAAGAGGAACGGCGCCAGTGCTTTCTGGTACGCTTTCCCATCATAGTGGGCAAGGAGCGGATGATCGATCACATAGACCTTATCTGCGCCGAGGGGGATCAGCGAGGATGCCGGATCCTTGAGATCGGCACCGATGAGGACGACTGCGACCTCTTCCCCCAGCTGGTCAGCCAGTACGCGGGCTTCGCCGGTCAGTTCACCGGTGACCTTCTGGATCTTGCCATTTGCAAGCGCTCCGATGACATAAATACCTTTATATTCAGAAAAATCCATTTCGCCCCTCCTTAGATGACCTTCAGTTTCTGCATAGCCGAGAGGAAGAGATCTGCCGCTTCTTCCGTCGTCTTTCCTTCGATGCGGAGATTTTCTTTTTTCGGCGGCACGACCGGACGGACCTGACGAACCTGCGTCGGAGAGCCCTTCATGCCGATGCGCGCCGGATCGACCGGCAGATCAGCTGCCGTAAGATTTCCGATCTCCACTTCATCCTTCTTGAGGAGGCCCTTGATGCTCGGGTATCTCGCATGGTTCAGCGCTTCTGCCGCAGTGACGACCGCCGGAAGAGCAAGCTCGAGCACCTCGATATTTCCACCGATCTGGCGCTTCACGGTCAGGAAGCCTTCCTTCTCATAAGAAATGCCTACGGCTGCACTCACATCCGCGATACCGAGCGTCGCAGCGATCTCCGGGCCGATCTGCGCCGTATTGCTGTCGATGGACTCCTGCCCGCAGAAAATGAGATCGAATGTTCCCAGCTTCTCGATCGCCTTGGCCAGCGTGTAGCTCGTAGCAAGAGTATCCGCACCGCCAAATGCGCGGTCTGTCACGAGGTATACTTCATCAGCGCCCATAGCGACCGCATCCTTCAGGACAGCGGCTGCCTGCGGAGGACCCATGGTGATGACCGTCACCGTGCCGCCCACTTCATCGCGCAGCGAGAATGCCGCTTCCAGCGCATGGAGATCCAGCGGATTCATGATGCTGTTCGCATTATTTCTTTTCAGTCTTCCTGTAGTCGGATCGACTTCCATCTTCGATGTGTCGACGACCTGTTTGATACAAACCAGAAACTTCATAGTGTCTCCCTTCTGTGAGGTCGAAATCATATGCCACGCAGCACGAACGCCGCGCCACAGGGTAAACAGGTGCCAAAAGACGCGGCTCGCGCCTGTTGTCCCCATGATTTATATTTGCTTCAAGTATAGCATAATTGGGAGCTTTTTGCGTGAGAAAGTTGCGAAAACTTATTCCCTTGCTCCGAAATGTAGCATAACAAAAAGAGGCTGCCCGCCAGGCTTGCCTCCTTTGTTCTGCCGTTGTTGTCTTCAGATTTTTTCATCTTTTTTCATTCGTGCATAGCGTTTAGCCGCAAGATCATACACTTCATCATTCGCTCTCGCACCGATAATAATAATCAGCATCTCACCCTCCACCTCAATCAGCGCGTAGACGATCCGAATGCCGGATTTTTTTAGTTTGATCTTATACAAACCATGCAGATGGCTCCCGCTCAGATTCGCCAGTGGTTTTCCATAACCATCCGCCGTCGGGTTCTGCATCACTTTCTGGATGGCCTTATCAATGACTTTCTGATGGTAGCGATCAAAGCTTTTCCAATCCTTTTCTGCAAAAGTGGAAAAACGAACATGCCATATCATTCGAATTCCACCTCAGCATCATCAACATCCGCAAGATCTTCGGATGAGATCCCAAGTTCTTTTCGTACTTCACCCCAGTCTTTGGTCTGCGAAAAAGCCCCATTCTCGATCCGATGCAGCGCGAGTGCAAGCAGTTCAGCGTTTTCCAGTTTTTCAGTCATTACAAGATAGCTCTCGGGCGACATGAGAACGCATTCCGGTACATTGTTCTTCATCACAACCTTGGAGCCATTTTCTTTGACACTTTTGAAAATCTTCCCCGCCATCCCTTTATTAAAAAAACTGATCGGGATTGTGTTTCTTAAAGCCGGCACTAAATTTTCCATAGTCGTATCCTCCTGTCGTTATTGTACTATTTATTTGTAAATTTATCAACAAATACACTGTGACTAAAGGAAGGAATAAGATCTGATAATGGTTCAGTCCGTATTTTCCTAAAATCCTCTTCTCATTCCCCCTCTTCTTTTACCACGCTACTTTTCGTTGCATGACACATCATAGCTCTGTAGCAGCTATATTTTGGCACTAAAAAAGACCGCGGCTGCGGTCTTGCGAAATTCTCTTTACTTTAATTACCAAACGGTGCGCCCTTCCTTCCACTCCTTTTTTGCTTCGTTTAAGGAAAGACGATTAGCAGCACCGGAAAAATTCGGATCGGATTCTTGATCTGGGTCCCGTTCCCATCCACACCGTTTACAAATTGAATATGGCGTAGTTAAATCCTCGGATTCATTCCCGCAAACAGGACATTTATTTGAATTTAGCTCCATTCTTTTTCGCCCTCGCTCTCAAATCTAAATATGTTTTATGACCATCACGTGGTGCGTAGAATGTGAGCAGACCACCATCGTTTCCAATAGCGATTAGATTTCTCCTCCGGTCATATCGGATTATATTCCCCAATCCATCCATGTAACCTTCTATCCCATTACCAACTGGCGACTCTAGTAATTTAACCCCTTCGCTCACGTACTGCTCCTCGGTCATCCCTTTAAATTCATGTTCTACCTTTAAATGCTTGTTTACGTGAATGATATGATGGCTTTTCTTTCCAAAGGCTTTAACCAATATGCTATTCGCTCCACTTGGTGATAAATTAGCACGACGTGCAGTGTGTTTCAAGTCATTTAGAGACTTTTTGCCACCGCCAGTTCCCTTCGGGGCGAAGCGACCATTCGATGGATCGTGATTGTCCCCGTTCGCATCCAAGTCATCGCTGGCGGTATAGTAAAAAGGGAAGCTGTCGTGCGCCTCCTTTGGCGCCTGTGGCGGCTTTCCGGGAGCCTCGGGTGGTTTATCGCCCACCTCCCCGCCGCGGCCTGCATGGGGCAAATCCGGGCCTCCAGCGCCGTCTTCCTCTCCGCCCATGCCAGGGAATCCTCCCATCTCACCCTGCGGCTCGATTTCATCCGACGCATTCATGATTTCCTCGTCGGTGATGTTCGTCCATGTACCGGTACGGCTGCTCTGCTGCTTCATTTCGCGAAGCGCGGTGCGCTAGCTAATGAGGCCGGCGTTGTAGGCCGTAACAATGTTATCTGTGCCGCACTTTGCAAGATCAGCGCGTTCCTGATCTGATGGCTCGGATACGGGATCGAATTCAAAATCGAGGTCATCCTGCACGGCGCAGAAGATGAACATGTGTAACTCCCAGTTTACCCAACTACATCAAAGCAGTAAAATAGCATCCCATTCCGCGCAGGAAGCTGCTTTGTTTCTACCGATCTCTCAATCAATATTTAACTCTCGAAGCGGTGTGCCATTTTTATCTTTCCATGTCTTCGGCCCACTTACGGCATATCCCAAAACAAAATCTGCCGCAGCAGATGGACTTGAAAAGAGTATATCTTCGGTTGTTACTAAATTCTCGACTCTGCCAGACTCCATCACCTTTCTTCTGAAGTCCGACATATTGGCATTTAAGGAAGGCTCATTGGTCTTTTCATTGATCACTGCGCCTTTCCTTACGACAAATCCTTCCGTAGTGAGCAGGCCTTCGGCTTTTGCGTTTCCAATCGCGAGATGCAGTGCCGTCTGGCTTTCTGCTTCTGATGGATCGGCCACCGGTTCAAGCACTTTGTATCCCAGCGCATTGATGAGAATTTTCAATTTATCGATATATTCCTCCATCACGGCTTGATCCGATTCCTTGATAACTGCCTTTCCGCAAGTATTCTTCGTTAATACAGTAAAGCGATTCGCCTTCCTCGCTTCTTTCACCAATTTATCTTCCAAGTAACGAATCAACGCCTTATCCAAATCGTCTCCTGTAAAAATAACGGCTGTATTCCAATAGTATTCTTCGTTCCCTGACGATGCGTCTCGCAAATGCTGTACCAGACGTGCTTTGATGTTTTCGGCTTCCCCGATATAAACCGCATCTTTGTCCTCATTTTCAGCTTTACAAAAGAGAAAATAAACACCCGGCCTTGTGAAATCCTTGCGACCGCATCCAGCGACCTCCGTCCGAGGAATTTTAATGGCCTTTCCACTCCAATTCCGCAACTCAGCCAGCACTAAACTATCCGCCGTACCATTAACCAGAAATAGCTCAATCTTCTTCCCGTATACCATCATTGATTCACGTCCCTTTCTATTTCAACTACGGAGTCATCAAGTTCCCGCATTCGCCCAATGCACCCTATGTTTCTTTGCCATTCTTTTATCCTGCTACGGATGTATTTTCTTCCCATTCTTAATAAAACCCAACGGTATGGATGCACCAGATCAACAGCGTACTGATTCTTCCGATTTCCCTTCAGCGTATGGCATCTTCCGATATGACAGGCAATCATCATCTCCACGGTGTCTCTCTCATCAGAAATCTACCTGTTCGATATATATTATATTTCTTTTATTCAGCCCTGTCCAAAAAGAGGCGAGCGGTTTCCCGCTCGCCTCTATCTGTACGCTCGCCACTCATTCTTTTCCCTTATCGCCTTAAAATCTGCACTACAAGTAAGGAATCCCTAATTTTTTCTCCCCTCGACCGCCGCATTGCCGAGGAGCCCTTTCAGCGCTTCTTCGGCTTCTTCGGAAAAGTCGACATAGAATTGGGGCACCATGCGGATCTCCTGCCTTGAGGATATGAGGTGGAGGATGACGGGTGTGCCGCCATGGTATTTCGCAAGGACTCTGGCGAGGGCGGCACTGACCTTGTCTGTCTCATGGCGGGGATCGACGTAGAGGTGGACTTCATCGACCGGCATGCGGACGGTCTTTTGGAACTGGGCCATCGGTATGATGCTGTCGGCTAAGATCTTAACTTCTCGCTCGTTCGACTGGACGCGGCCGCGGATACAGATGGGCGCGTCTTCGGTGAGGAAGGGACGCGCGGCTTCCCAGACGGAGGGGAAGAGGACGGCTTCGATCTCACTTTCATAGTCTTCGATGGTGACGTAGCCCATGGGCGCGCCCTTCTTGGTGACCATGCCCTTCACACGGGTGACAGTGCCGCCCAAGGTGACTGTCTTCCCGTCGTAGCGGCTGCCTTCAGTCTCGAGCTGGTAGATGGGCGTGCAGGCAGCCATCTGCTTCTTGTACTTTTCGAGCGGATGACCGCTGACGTAGAAGCCTAAGAGCTTCCTTTCCCAGTCTATCTTTTCATCCGCGTCCATGTCTTCGAGATCAGGATAGACGACGGAGCTTTTCATCTCGTCCCCGCCGAAGAGAGACATCTGTCCGCTCTCCCGGTCACTCTTCGCAGCGGCGACATCACTCATGACCTGCGGGAGTGCGGCGAGGAGCTGAGAGCGGTTGTAGCCGAAGCCGTCCATCGCACCGCAGCGGATGAGGCTTTCGCAGGCACGGCTATTGAGACCTTTGCCTTCGACGCGCTCCAAGAAATCCGACATGGAGGTGAAGGGGCCGCCCTTCTTCCGGGCTTTGATGATGGCTTCGACGGCATTCTCTCCGACGTTCTGGATGGCATCGAGTCCGAAGAGGATCTTATTTCCGCTGACAGAAAAATAGGCTTCCGAAAGATTGACATCCGGTGCGGCGATCTCCACACCGGCTCTTCTGGTATCTGAAATGTAGCGGCTGACCTTATTCTTGTCGCCATTGTAGCAGGTCATCATGGCAGCCATGAATTCAGCGCGGTAGTGCGCCTTGAGGTAGGCGGTCTGCCAGGCGATCCATCCGTAGCAGACGCTGTGAGATTTATTGAAGCCGTAACCAGCAAAGTGGACCATGAGGTCGAAGACGTAATTCGCCGTCTTTTCATCGACGCCATTCTTCACGGCGCCTGTGACAAAGGTATCGCGGTTCTTCTGCAGGATCTCCGGCTCCTTGTGTCCCATGGCGCGGCGGAGCATGTCGGACTGGCCGAGAGAAAAGCCGCCCATGACAGAGGCGATCTGCATGACCTGTTCCTGATAGAGGATGACGCCGTAGGTTTCCTTCAGGATGGGAGCCAGAGAAGGATGCGGGTACTCGATGGGGATCTCTCCATGTTTTCTCTTGATGAAATCTTCCGCCATGCCGCTGCCCAAAGGTCCCGGACGGTAGAGGGCGACCATCGGGATGAGGTCTTCGAAGCGGTCCGGGTGGAGCTTCATCAGAAGATTCGTAAAGCCGGAGGACTCGGACTGGAAAACGCCTGTGGTGTCGCCTGCGCAGAGCATCTCGCACGTCTTCTCGTCGACAGAAGGAATGCGGTCGATGTCGATGGTGACACCGCGGTTCGCCCGGATCATCTCGACCGCATCATGGATGACGGTGAGGTTTCTAAGCCCCAAGAGATCCATCTTGAGAAGGCCGAGCTGCTCGACCTGATCTTTTTCGTACTGCGTCTGGATGAAGTCGTCCGCAGTGAGCTGGATCGGCACGTACTCATCGACGGGCTTCGAGCAGATGACGACGCCGGCGGCATGCGTGCCGGAATTTCTGGAAAGTCCTTCAAGGTCGAGGCAGTGATCGATCAGGGTGTGTACCGTCGCATTCGACTCGTAGAAGTCTTTGAATTCCTTCGAGCCGTCCAGCGTCTTCTTCAGCGTGACGCCCGGGCCGCTCGGCACCATCTTTGCGATCTTGTCCACTTCGCGAAGGGGCAGATTCATGACACGGCCGACATCACGGATGACGGCACGCGCCGCGAGCGTACCGAAGGTGATGATCTGCGCCACCTGCTCGGCGCCGTACTTCTCTGCGAGATAGGCGATGACCTGCCCGCGTCCGCGATAGCAGAGGTCAGTATCGATATCCGGCATGGAGACTCGCTCCGGATTCAGGAAGCGTTCAAAGAGAAGATCGAAACGCAGTGGGTCGATTTCCGTGATATGCAGGAGGTAGGCGACGATGCTTCCTGCCGCGCTCCCACGCCCCGGTCCGATCGGGATGCCATGTGTCTTCGCGTAGCGGATGAAGTCCATGACGATCAGGAAGTAATCCGAAAATCCCATCTGATTGATGACACCGAGTTCATAATCCAGACGCTCCTGCTCTTTTCCCGTGGACTCCGGATAGCGCTCCGGGATCGCCGCCTCGCAGAGCTTTCGCAGGTATGACTTGGACGTCTCACCTTCCGGCACATCAAAGGACGGGAGCTTGTGTTCGCCAAAGGTGAAGGTCACATGACAGCGCTCTGCGATCTTTGCCGTATTCTCGATAGCGCCCGGATACTCGCCTAAGATCGCCTGCATCTCCTCCCCGCTCTTGCAGTAGAATTCGTCATTCGGAAAATGGAAATGATAGGGATCATCCAGTGTCTTTCCCGTGGAGATGCAGAGCTTGATCTCCTGGCTCTTCGCATCCTCTTTTTTCGTATAGTGGAAATCATTCGTCGCGACCAGCCCCAGCCCATACTCTTTTGCCAAAGACGCCAGTACCGGACGCACATCCGCTTCTTCCGGGATGCCATGATTCTGCAGCTCGAGGAAATAGTTCTCCTTCCCGAACGTATCGATGTAGTAGCGGATCACCTTTCTGGCTTCATCCATGTCGCGGTTTAAGATCGCCTGCGGAAGCTCGCCGGCAACACAGGCCGACAACGCAATGAGCCCTTTGTGATACTTGGACAGAAGCTCATGATCCACCCGCGGCTTATGAAAATAGCCCTCCGTCCACCCCTTCGAGCAGATCTTGATGAGATTCTGATAGCCCTCATTCGTTTCTGCCAAAAGAATCAGATGCCCCAGCTTCTCCTTCTCGCCCTTCGCCCGCTCGAAGCGGCTCTTCCTCGTGACATAGACCTCGCATCCGATGATCGGCTTGATGCCCTGCGCGATACACTCTTTATATAAATAGACCGCACCGTACATGACACCATGGTCCGTGATCGCGACCGCCGTCTGTCCGAGCGACTTGACATAAGAGACAAGCTCCTTGATGCGGCATGTTCCGTCGAAAAGACTGTACTCGGTGTGGACGTGGAGATGAACAAATGGATCCAAGCGGAAACGCCTCCTTCACTCCTTTTTCTTTCGAATTCTAAAAATACTTTTTTCTTATTGTATCATATTTCGTGATCGGTCATTCATCCGGTCCTGTCTCATTCGAACCGAGCTTTCCTTCGCGATCAAGGCCGGCACGCCCCGCGGGCTGTCCTTGCGTAGGGCGGGCAACAAAAAACGGTGACCCATCACCGGGAAAGCCTCCCGGTGATGGGTCACCAGTCACGAATCACTGCACTTAAAATTCACATTTCCAAAGGCCATGCAGATTGCAATATTCATACACCACGCCATGAGACACATCAGCAAAGGCGGCTTTCGGTTCTTCTCCCGGTTTCAGATAGCGCACTTGGAATCCCTCTTCGGTCACCAAAGCGATCCACTGGATGTAATGGTTTTCCAACATAGGATGCAGCACTTCCCCCACTTGTACGTGAAGGAGATCCCCCTCATGCGTCACCACCGGTACATGTTTTTCCCTGGCTCCATCGCTGGTACCTGCTGCCAAGGGCTGCAATGTTTCACCACAGCAAGAAACAGCCATGGCTTCGCCGGTTTTGAATACGAAAGAATCGCAAGATGGGCAATAATAGATATGAAGTGTCATGATATTCTCCTTTCTCTGCAGGTGGCAGAAAAAATAGGTGACCAGTGACTAGGGATCAGGTGTTAAGGGTTAGGTACTGCACTCTCCTAATCGTAATTCTTGTCCGCTTGGTATGTTCATGGTGAAGCAAACTACGAGTGCAGCTCCTTCTTGCATTATCCCACAGGGAAGCCAAGAACGTTCTGCCACTTCACTTAACAGCATTACCCAACGGGGAAGAGATAAACACTAAAAACGATTCTCTTACCAGTCTCTGGTCACTTTATCGATATTTTTCTATATCTATATATTACCATATGGTTCGACATTTATCAATGCAAAAATGCAATGGTTAAGGAAACCTGAGTAACCTTTTCTTCCCTATTTTCCCTCCTCGGCCAAAAGACTCTCCACAGCCCATTCCACTTCCTCATGGGGAATCCGTTCTTGTTCCAGTCGCCAACCGTTATCGTGAATCAATTTCCAGGCCATTTTCTCACTGACGGTCAAATAGTCCGGGATGGTGGTGGTATTTCCTGTATCTTTCACTTTGGGATCCACATAGGCCAGAAGCGTTTCTTTGTCCATCAGAAAGGAATGAATCTTCATTTCTGGCAATACTTTTCTAAGATTGCTCAGGATATTGAAGCCATCGTGGTCCAAATCACCCCAATAGTATATTTCCTTATCGGCTAACCAAGGTGCGGATTCTGCCATTTCCAAGACGCCATAGCCCATACCGAAGAGAATGAGGCTGTCTTCGGCATCGGGGAAGGTATAGCCATTCACCTTGTTCTCCGTGATGAAAATACGGCGGTGCGGTGGCTGGAAATCGGCGATATCATCCTGCGAAAGGAAGAGTTTTCTGACGCCGGCAAAGCGCAGGTGCTCATCGAGGCTTCGGATGCAGATGGAGGGCGTCGGGACTTTCTGTACGAAGAGTTTCTCCCAGAGTTCGTCACTGCTCTCAGCGGTATTTTCCGGGAAGAGGGCATTCCAGAGAGTCCGCACCAGGAAATTGTGATTCTCCAGAAATTTCGTATCGACGCCGGGGATCGCCATCTCACGAAGGTATCCTTCCCGCTGCTCCTGTTCCAGCATGAAGCGGGCAATGGATAGCGCCAGGGGAAAGAAATCTTCCGCGGAAATCCGGCCAAAATACGTAAGGTACCAGTCACGGAGAGAGGGCATCTGGCTTTCTACAGCTGAAAGGCCGGCCAGAAATTCTTTTTTCTTCTTCGTGAGTCCGAGGAGCGCCATGGCGTACTCCGGGGTATCGATGAAGACGCGGACAGGCATCAGCTGTTTCCCAAAGGAGACCGTCTGCTTTCGTTTTTCTTCGACGTGCCAGAGCGGATGACCGTCTGATGCTTTCGGCGCTTTGCGCCAGAAGTCCTGCCAGGCGAGAAGCTCGTCCCAGCTGGTTTCTATGTCCTGCGGCCGCTTAAGCGGCATGCTCAGATAGGGGACTTCGCTCCCTTCTGCGAGCGCCACGTAGAGTTTGCCATTGGCTTCCAGGCGCGAGAGTTTCTTTCTGAGCGGCTCGTCAAACTTTCTTCTCATGGGCTTTGAGCTCCTTCCGGTACTCACCGATGGAGAGGTTTCGGATCTGCGACTGGCGCTTCTCATTCTGCGAGACGAAGCCTAGGTGGGAAATGTACGGCTCGATGGTCGGAATCTTGGCGAGCGGCGTCACGACAAGAAGCTGCAGTCCCATTTTGTGGAAAAGTTCGAGCCCGAAGCGAGCGGACTCGTCTGAGCTCTTCAGGAAGGCTTCGTCGATCGCCGTAAAGCGGAAGGTCGGAAGCGCACGGCTGCCGATAATGCCAAAGCTGTATACGAAGCTGGCTGCCAGGATCGTGTAGGCGAGTTTTTCTTTCTGCCCGCCGGACTTGCCGGAGGAGTCAGTGTAGTGCTCGTACTCTTCGCCGCAGCTGCCATCCTCCATACGGATGCGTTCGGAGACGGCAAAGGTGTACCAGTTCCGGACATCGGTCACCATCGCTGTCCATTTCTTATCTTCTTCCGCTCGTCCCGGGCGGCTCTTAGAGAAGCGGGACAAGATTTTTTCGATTTCGAGGAATTTCTCTTCGTTATAGTTATCATCACTGCCCGTGATGGCACTGTCGGTGCAGGCCTTCAGCTGCTGACGGAAATGCTTGATTTCACTGTTCAGTGACTCGATGCACTCGATCTCGATATAGTGCCCCACATTGTAGTCGATATCGTAGAGCGAGCGGTTGATTTCCTCAATGCGCTCCCGGATGACATCGCGATTCGAGAGGAGCTTCGACTGGAATATCGCCATATCCTGAATCGTATTCTCACGAAGTCGCTTCTTGAATTTCGGCAGCAGTTTCGGCAGATCATCTTCGCCAATGCGGCGGTAGAGCTCCTTGTACTCGCTCCTGTTTGCGCGGTTCAGCTCGTTCGTAAGATTCGGGTCACTTTCATTATGGAGTAAGAGGTACTGCAGGTACTTCGACATGCCAGACGACATGGCCGAGCCACTCTGCTCCTTCTTTGCGCCCCACTTTTCTTTTTCTTCCCGGATCCACTTATTGTACATTCCCTGCTTGTCGGTCATAGACTTCAGCGTGAAGGAACGTTTCTTGATGCAGTCTTCACGGTGCTTGTCCAATAGGTCGAAACCTTCGCGGCGGATGAGCTCCGGCGCGCTGCAGAGGATTCTCTCGTCCGCGGCTTTTTTATCTTCGTATTCTGTGATCTGGCGCGCAAGACTCCCCAGCTCACCGTCTGCGCGGCGAATAGCCGCCTCAATCTCTTTCTTCTCTTTCTCGAGCGCTTTCACTTCGCGGTCGAGACGGACGAGGATATTCGAATGGCCCTTGAGGCTTTGGATGATGGCTTTCTGCTTGTCAACGCGGTCTGCAAAATACTGGCAGTCAATGTCCTTGAAATTATCCACCACGAGAAGGTTCTCTGCGGCATTCCGCTTGCGGATGACGGACTCTCTCTCCGCCACGATCTGCTGCACGATTTTCCTCTGCGCAGCGCGCTCCCCTTCGAGGCGTTCCAGTTCCTTTCTGATGAGAGCGATCTTTTCTTTGTTCGAGAAACCGAGCACGTAATAGCGACGGTCATGGAGCGCGTGGCGGTCATCTTTCTGATGGCGGCGCCCCTGCGTCTTGATCTGACCTTCGAGTGACAGCGCGAAGCGGGCTTTCTTGAATTCCGCGGTCGTTTCCGCGCACATGTGATCGAAGCGGTGCACCAGCTCGGAGGCAAGCCAGCCCGCATACGGCGAATCACGCTTGATATGAAGTTTCCTCGCTGCCGACGCTTCCGGCAGGTCTGTCATCGAGACGGGCGGCGTGTATTCGTCGACGCGGTAGTACACCATGCGGCGGCCGAGAAAATGTTTTTCCATCCAGTCGATGACTTTGCCATAGAGATTTTCCGGCACGAGGAGCGATACGCCGAATTCGCCAAGAAGTCGCTCGAGTGCGCCTTCCCACTTCTTCTCCTCGGGCTTCACTTCCATGATTTCCCCGGCGAATGGCATATCTTTCTCCGCCACCTTGAGGTCGCAGCAGAGGTCTTTGCGGATGGCGATGAAGGGTGCTGGGATATTGCTATCGCGCTTCAGAAGGGACGCGAGCTCTGTCTTGTCCGCAGAAATCTGCGATACGATATCCTGTTCCTTGCTGTCGGCCTCGAATTTCTTCGCATCCAGTGCGTCATACTCCGCCTTGAGTGCGCCCACCAGTTCTTCGAGCTCTTTTCGCCGAGTCAGGAAATCCTCCAGCACCACCGGCACAGAAAGCCCCAGCACATCCGCGTAGACGCGGTAGTTTTCCGCCTGCTTCATCACCTGCGCGAGATCTTTCTCGCAATTCTTGAGTTCTTTTTCCGCATCATGCAGGCGGTTGCCGCCATTCTGCCACATTTCCTTCTTCTTGGCGTCGATATCTTCCAAGGCGTGGATGAGTTCCGCCTCAAAGGACGTGCGTCGAGCACGCATTTCTTCCTGCTGCCGGTTGCTCTTTGTAAGCGCTTCCGTGAGGAGCTTGATTTCCTCCCGCGCCAGATACGGCTGCACCCCCTCTTCCATCAGGGAGAGCTCACTCTCTTTGAGGAGGCAGGCATCATAGGTATCCGACGCCTTCACGATAGGGCGAAGAAGGTCCATCTTCTCGCGGTCACGCACGATGGCATCATGGATACTCTTCAGGTCATGGAAACGGGTGAGGAGGCGCTGGATATTCTCTTCCATCTCCGCCCTGTCCACATCACCAAGCATGTTCTTGCGGACGAAATCGGTGATCCCATTCACTTTCTTCATGGAGACGGTCTGCTGGAAAAGGTCGAGCGCGTCATCACTCACAATGCCGAAGAGCGACTTGAATTTCACCGCATACGAGGTGTAGTCATTGAATACTTCCACATAGAGTGATTTCTTCAGACGCTTCTTGAGGTCGCTGATGTTATTCCCAAAGCCGCCGAAATCTTTCTTGATGGAGAGACTGCGCTCTGCCACGACAAAGAAGCGGGCCGGACGCTCGCTCCCGGGCTGAAAGAAAAAGACCTGCGCAAGTGTCACGTAGCTGTCCTTCTCTACATCCGAAAAGACGGCGAGGATGACGGAGTACTTATTCTTATCACGGAGCGCGACTGGCTCTTCTTCACCGGATGCATTGCTCCTCTTCGCATAGTAACCGCGCACGTAGGACGTGAGCGAACGCTCACGGCTCCCCGAGTCAGCGGCTTTGTTGTAATTGATTTTCGGTTGCGGGATGAGGAGCGTCAAGATGGCATCGACCAGAGTCGACTTGCCCGAGCCGATTTCCCCGGTGAGGAGCGACGTATTGCCGCCCAGCTCGAAAGGCCAGACCGCGCCGTCGAAGGTGCCCCAGTTGTACACTTCGAGCCGCCGCATGCGGTAGCCCGGGCCCACATCTTCCATGCGGCCGTCTGTATCAAAGAGATTCATGGATGTCCTCCTTTTCTTCCGCCTTGTCCTCTAAGGAAATGCCATTCTCTTCCATGTACTTGTCGAGCGCCCGGTTGAATTCCGAGAGCCATGCCGCATCCACGAAGCGGCGCAGGATCGGCTGCACCTCATAGGCAAATTCATTGTCCTTCACCGGCGAGAGGATCTTCATGGAAACCGCCTTCTTGAAGCAGGCACGGATGGAGTCAGCAAATTTCACTTCATCTGACATATCTGGGAAATACGGCTTCATGCGAGCGACCATTTCCTCATCCTTCACGACAAGCATGCTGTCCCCGTTCGCCCCGTCGAATTCATTGATCTCATTACGAAGAAGCGCAAGGAAAAGACTCATCTTGAATGTCAGCGGCTGCTTCTTCACGAGATGGGGCAGCTCATCCGTCTCCTTCTGCTTTAGGAAAGCGTAGCCGCCATCCTCATCAATGACAAGCAAAAGCCCGATCTTTTCCATATATTCATTGATGCGATACTGCTGAGAAAGGATGGTATTCCAGCTCTCCGGGGCCGCTTCCTTCACCACGATCCCTGAGAGAAGCTGGATCAGTACGGTAGAAAATGTGATGTCTTCTTTTTCCATCATGGCTCCTTCTTTTCAAAAACAATACGTTCCATCGTGACATAGCGGCTGCGGCCATCGATTCCATGGAAGAAGATCCGTTCTTTGGCGGGCATGAAATGGCACGCCTTGCTCTTAGCGATTTCCATGTACGCCAGAAGCTCGAAGAGCCCCTTCTCAATCGGATAGGCGGCAATGACTTCTTTCAGCGTCACCTTCTGCCGCGTCTCGAGCATGTCCTCGATATGCGCTCGAAGGACCGCCTTATCCACGTAGACCTGGTTGAAAATCGCCTCCAGACTCCCCTCATGCTCACCCACCGTGAGCGCATCCGCGGCAAGCTCCATCTGCGCGGGCGGCATGCGGAGAGGCCGCTCCATCGGAAGAGAAATCGTCGGCGCGGCTTCATCAAGCCACATAAATTCCTTCTCCCGTTTCGGCTCTCTCCCCTTCATCGCGAGCGCTTTCTTTTCGATTTCCTTCACCTGGAAATAGATATTTTTCTTCTCCTGCAGATTGTTCTCATTGACATACCAGCGGATCTGCTCCGATAGCTTGCCGATCGTCTGCTGCACGTCTTCTGCGCCGTCCACCCACGCACGGCGCACGTGGAGCGGATTGTAGCGGTTCGTCTCACCGACAAGTGCCTTCAAGCGGAGAATCTTTCGCATCGTCCGATCGAAATCCTCCTGCTGAGAGGACGCCATCAGGTAGTCGAAGAAGGCGGAAAAGCTCTTGCCCTGCTCTGACTCTTCGATGATTTCCCTGTCCGCGATGAACTGCGAGAGCAGCGCCCCCTTACCCTGCTCCCACTCGTTCACTTCATTGCGAAAATCATTGTAGATGCCCTGAAATTTATCTTTGACCTCTCGGAAATCAGAAAGAATCCCAGCCGCGATGTCCATGGCTTCCATGAAGCGCTCCTTGATCTGCACTTCATCTAAGACTTCGACTTCCCCGCCTTCGCGGAGCCGACGGATCTTCTCATCGATCTCCTCCCGCTGCTTTCTAAGGTAGTACAAGCGCGCCTTCTTATCCGGATTCGCCTTATGCTCGATCTCGTGCAAGATATTGAAGAACGTGTGGAGGCGCGACTCCGTCCCGATGAAGCTCCGACTGCGCAGATTTTCCAGCCACTCTACGGCCTTCTGCCCCGAAGTCGTGAGGTCATAGTACGTCATGTGATTTCGATAGAAACGGCGAAGCCAGCGGTGCTCCTCATCCGACCACCGGCGCAGATACTGCTTCGCTTCCCCCTCGAGCGCTTCCTCCTCCGGCTGCGGCTCCTTCGCTAGGGCATGCTTCTCTTTCAGAAATGGACGCATGTCCATCAAAAGACGTGCTTCCGGCAGATTTCTCACATTGCCCGCCAAAAATTCCTGATAAAAAAAGGCACAGCAGAAAGCTGCATCATCAGAAGCGAGAAGCTTCCATGAAGCATTGCTGTGTCTCATCAAGGCAAGTGCATCCAAAGCCATAAACCGATCCTGTGCCATAGAAGTCACCTTTATGTTGATCTTACAATACATATGAACTGGCGCTGCACCTTCCATTCTCGCCTATAGTAAAAATGGAAGGTGCAGCGTACAAAATCAAAAGCGCCACGGAGTATACATCTTGGCGGTGCCCGCTTGAGATTTGGAGTCTTGGAGACGTTAGACTACAGATATCTGACATCCGATGTCTAACGTCTAACACCCAGTCTCCAGTCACTAGTTACAGACCGCCGCTCACTTCTCCCATTCCAATTCCAGCAGGCGGAAGCGGTGATCCGCGCTGTGCTTCTGCAGAAGATAGATATCCTTTCCCTGCTCTTCATTCTGACGAAGCGCTTCCTCCGCTTCATAGCGGATGTCATTCAGCTGCTCGTCATAGCAGGACGCTTCGATATTCATCATCCGCTCCTGCAGGTCGGTGATCAAAAACTGCTGATAAATGACCATGCCGAGCAGCATGGCCATAATAAGGTAGAGATATTTACGTTCTCTCCACTGTATTTTCCTTTTCCACTGTTCCATGGAAATCCTATTTCCTCATCATATCATCGATCTTACGCGGGTCATTCAAAAGCGTCAGATGGTCTTTGGTGAATTCGATCCAGAGGCGGGCAGCGCGGGAGAGGTAGCGGCCCTTCTTCCAGATGGCATAGAGGTGATGCGTCATGCGCGGCTCTGTCATCACACGGGTGACGACCTTGCTTTCCTCGCTGTTTGCCGGACACAGGCGCGACGGCAGGATCGCGACGCCAAGGCCGCTTGCGACCGTCTGCAGCATCAGCTCACGCTGGCTCGTCTCGAATACGATCTTCGGCGTGAAGCCGATCTTTTTGCAGTTCGACATGATGTCATCATGCATATTGAAATCATCGCGGTACAGCACGAGCGGATAGTCTGCGAGCAGCTTCATCGGGACGACAGGGTGCTCTTCGAGCGGATAGCCCTTCGGCATGACGACGCACATCTCATCCTCCGAAAGGAAGAAGGACTCGAATTCGTTATTCGGAATGGTGCAGATGATGCCGACGTCGATGACCCCCTCCTGGACAGAGGTTTCGATGACCTTCGACCCGTGCTCATAGAGCTTGATGGCGATCTGCGGATAGTTCTTCTTGAATTCGCCCAGAAGCTTTGCAAAGACATGCGCATCGGTGATCGGCGGCAGCCCGATCTCGATGGTATCCTGCTTCAGGTTGAATTCATTTTCAAAATCCGACTTCAGATGTTCAAAAATAAAAAGACACCGCTTTGCATAGTTCAGGAAAATGGTCCCCGGCGCTGTGATCTCTACCGTCTTTGCGTTGCGGATGAAAAGCACGACCCCCAGCTCATCCTCCAGCGACTTGATCATGCGGCTGATGGCGGACTGGGAAATATGAAGATTACGCGCTGCTTTCGAGAAGCTCTTCTGTTCAGCGACTTCCATGAAATATTTCAGATGACGATAATCCATTGTGATCCTCCATGAAAGAGTAAAAAGAAAGGTAAGAGGGTGCATGCTTCTGGATGAGGCCGTGGGACGGGCTGCTTTAGGGAAACACTGATTCAATCGTTGTCAGATTTCATTCTTGGATTTTTATACAGAGCAAGGAATCATCTGACGCGAATAGCAAGCTATTTAAGGAAGATGATGACGAAGCTATGTATAAAAATCCATATGAAATCCGGCTCTGCGATTGAATCAGCGTTTCCCTAGATCCCATGCCGGAGAAGCTCCGCCGGTTCCAAGTGGGCATGATGCTCCGCATAAAAAACAGCAGTACGCTCATCAGCTGCTCTTGATCTCTTTCTCCTTCTCATTTTCTTGTGAAATCCATATCTTTATTCTATAATAGAAATGTATCTATTCAGATGCCCTGGAAATGTCCATGGTCTATGACTTAGTATAGAATAAAGTGAATCCATCTATGCAAAATTATCATAAAACCATTGTACCTAATTTTCAGGTATCTTGCAAGGGAAGAGTAAAGGCAAAGGTATAAAAACCAAGTGACTGATGAGCAGAGATCCGTGGCCGGAAAGGCGCCGCCTTCCTCATCCTTCATCTCCTCTGCTCCCCTTGAACAGATTTCCCATACAAAGGAGTGTTGATCTGTGAGAAATGTAAAAACAATGGATGGCAACACAGCTGCTGCGTATATTTCCTACGCATTCACAGAAGTAGCTGCTATTTATCCGATCACCCCTTCCTCGCCGATGGCGGAAGAAGTGGATGAATGGGCCGCTCACGGCAAGAAGAATATTTTCGGTGACACCGTACACGTCGTCGAAATGCAGGCAGAAGGCGGCGCAGCCGGCGCATTCCATGGCTCTTTGCAGAGCGGTGCGCTGACTACCACCTATACGGCCTCTCAGGGCATGCTGCTCATGGTACCGAACATGTACAAAGTCGCAGGCGAATTGCTCCCGGGCGTTTTCCACATCGCAGCGAGAGCTCTTGCAAACCACGCACTCTCCATCTTCGGTGACCATCAGGACGTCATGAGCGCACGTGCGACGGGCTGCGCGATGCTGGCAGAAGCGAATGCCCAGGAGATCATGGACCTCGCAGGCGTTGCCCATCTTGCTGCCATCAAAGGCCGCGTACCTTTCATCAATTTCTTCGACGGCTTCCGCACGAGCCATGAGATCCAGAAGGTCGAGGTCATGGACTATGAAGAGCTCGCTCCGCTCATCGACCAGAAAGCCCTTGCGGACTTCAGAGCCCGCGCTCTCAATCCGGATCATCCGGTCATCCGCGGCACCGCAGAAAACCCGGACGTTTACTTCCAACACTGCGAAGCAGCGAACCCCTTCTACAATGCCCTCCCAGACATCGTTCAGGGCTACATGGATGAGATCTCCAAGATCACCGGCAGAAGCTACCATCTCTTCGACTACTACGGCGCAGCCGATGCTGACCGCATCATCATCGCGATCGGCTCTGTCACCGACATCTGCAAGGACGTCACCGATGCACTCAATACCCACGGCGAAAAAGTCGGCGTGCTGAATGTACACCTCTACCGCCCATTCTCTGTCAAGCACTTCCTTGACCAGATCCCATCGACCGTCAAGAAGATCGCCGTCCTCGACCGCACCCGTGAACCGGGCGCCATCGGCGAACCACTCTACCTGGATGTCGTATCTGCGATCGCCTCTTCCGGCCGCGCCATCAAAGTCTGCGGCGGCCGCTACGGCTTAGGCTCGAAGGACGTCATTCCGGAAGACATCATGGCTGTCTATGAACACCTGAAGGAAGAGACCCCGCGCCACAACTTCACGCTCTCCATCAAAGACGACGTGACGAACCTCTCCCTCGCTCCGCTCCCGGTACCGGAAATCCCGTCCAAGCTCGTCTCCTGCAAATTCTGGGGCTTCGGCTCTGACGGCACCGTCGGTGCGAACAAGAGCGCCATCAAGATCATCGGCGACCACACCGACCTCTATGCGCAGGGCTACTTCGCCTATGACTCCAAGAAATCCGGCGGCGTCACCATCTCCCATCTGCGCTTTGGCCCCGATCCGATCAGAAAGCCTTACCTCATCCGCAAGGCTGACTACATCGCCTGCCACCGTCCGTCCTACATCTATAAATACGACCTTCTCCGCGGCTTCAAGCCGGGCGGCATCTTCCTTCTGAACTCCCCATGGAGAAAAGAAGATCTGGACCGCGTCCTGCCGGCAGCCATGAAACGGAAGCTCGCTGCCCTCAAGGCAAAATTCTACATCATCGATGCCTTTGAGATCGCAAAGAACATCGGTCTCGGCGGCCGCATCAATATGATCATGCAGTCTGCCTTCTTCCACCTCACCCACATCATTCCTGATGCAGATGCCGTGAAGTACCTGAAAGACTCCAATGAAAAATCCTACGGCAGAAAAGGCCAGAACGTCGTCGACATGAACAACAAAGCTGTCGACGCCGGCATGGAAGGCATCGTCGAAGTCGAAGTACCATCTGAATGGGAACATGCGACCACCGGCGGCTCCATCGCCAAGGTCAGCCGTCCGGACTTCGTCAAGAACGTCTGCGACGTCATGAACCGTCAGGAAGGCGACGACCTCCCGGTTTCCACCTGGAAAGGCATCGAAGATGGCACCTTCCCGTCCGGCACCTCCCAGTACGAACGTCCATCGGCAGCCATCATGATCCCGGAATGGATCCCGGAAAACTGTATCGGCTGTAACCAGTGCGGCGTCGTCTGCCCGCATGCTGCCATCCGTCCATTCCTCGTCACCGAAGACGAAGCAGCGAATGCGCCGGAAGGCTTCATCGTCAAAGACTTCAGAGGCCCGGTCAAAGGACTCAAGTACCGCATCGTCGTCGATCCGGAAGACTGCTACGGCTGCGGCATCTGCGCGAATACCTGCCCGGCTCCGAAGAAAGCCCTCGTCATGCAGCCGGCAGAGACAGAGCTCCCCAAGCAGAACCTTTGGGACTATGCAAAGAGCCTCCCGGCAAGAGACAATCCGCTCGGCAAAAAGAACCTCAGAAGCGCCATGTTCGAACCGACCTACTTCGAATTCTCCGGTGCCTGCGCAGGCTGCGGCGAGACCCCGTACATCAATATGGTCACCCGTCTCTTCGGCGACCGCATGATGATCTCCAATGCGACCGGCTGCTCCTCCATCTACGGCGCAAGCGCCCCGTCCATGCCATATACCAAGAACAGCAAAGGACAGGGCCCGGCTTGGGCGAACTCCCTCTTCGAAGACAACGCGGAATATGGCCTCGGCATGCACCTCGGTGAAGCGAAGCTCAGAAGCCGCCTGACCGAAAAGCTCGAAGCTCTCCTCCCGGCAGCGGAAGGCGATGTCAAGACCGCCATGGAAGAATGGCTCGACAAGAAAGACCTCGGCGAAGGCACGAGGGACCGCGCCGACAAGCTCGATGCGGCCCTCACCGCTGCGGTTTCCGCGCATCCGGAATACAAAGAACTGCTGGAACTCAAGGATCACTTCGTCAAGAAATCCCAGTGGATCTTCGGCGGCGACGGCTGGGCATACGACATCGGCTTCGGCGGCCTCGATCAGGTCCTCGCTTCCGGCGAAGATGTGAATGTCCTCGTCCTCGATACCGAAGTCTACTCCAATACCGGCGGACAGTCCTCCAAGTCCACTCCAGCCGCTGCCATCGCCAAATTCGCAGCCTCCGGCAAGAAGACCAAGAAGAAAGACCTCGGCATGATCGCCGTCTCCTACGGCTACATCTACGTCGCACAGATCGCCCTCGGCGCTGATATGAATCAGGCCTTCAAAGCCATCAGCGAAGCAGAAGCTTATCCGGGACCGTCCCTCATTATCGCGTATGCGCCATGCATCAACCACGGCCTCAAAGCCGGCATGGGCAAATCCTCCGAAGAAGAGAAACGCGCCGTCGAATGTGGCTACTGGTGCAACTGGCGCTACAACCCAGAGCTTCTGGAACAGGGCAAGAATCCGTTCCACCTCGACAGCCGCGAACCGAAAGGCAACTTCCGCGACTACCTCATGGGCGAAGTCCGCTTCGCATCTCTGGCGAAGCTCTTCCCAGACAAAGCGGAAGAACTCTTCGAAAAGACCGAACGCGATGCCAAACAGCGCCGTGAAAACTACGTCCGCATCCAAAAATCCTATGACCAGGAGATCGCAGATCGCAAAGCCAAAGAAGAAAAATAATCCTCACGCTGCGTAATACGAAAGCGTAAACAAAGGAGCCGCTGACTCTTTGAGTCAGCGGCTCCTTTCGCGTGGGTCTTCCGGGATAAAGAGTGACTAGTGACTAGTGACTGGTGACTAAAAACCAGGAGACATCAGACTCTCTCGTATCGTCATTGAAAGCGTTGCCGAGAAATCTTTCTTGCAGTCCGATAAACAACGCATGTGTGAAAGCAGGGATTGGGAGTATCAAGTGACTGGTGACTTGAATACTACTTTCGGGCATCGCCACCATCTATACTCCGCGGCGCTCCCCTGTTTTTATGCGCTGCACCACCACTCCTCATACCCGAACTCATTTTCTTCTTGCATCTTACGCGAGACTATGGCATAATAGTCTGCGTCAACGATTTATGGGCGATTAGCTCAGCTGGGAGAGCGTCTGCCTTACAAGCAGAATGTCAGCAGTTCGATCCTGTTATCGCCCACCAAAAAGAAAGCATCACGTGATCTGCTCCGTGGTGCTTTTTTATTGCCTTTTTCCTTTTTTCTCTGCGGTCATTTAACCTCCTGCATCCGCGACTCACGATCATTTGCGCGTCGCTTTGCTCCTTCAAATGATGTTCGCTGCGGAACCAGTTCGATCCTGTTATCGCCCACCATAATGAAAAGACTTCACGTGCTTCGTGCCGTGAGGTCTTTTTTCTTCTTTACCTTTCTTTTCATTATCATTTAACCTCCTGCATCCGCGCTCACGATCATTTGCGCGTCGCTTTGCTCCTTCAAATGATGTTCGCTGCGGAACCAGTTCGATCCTGTTATCGCCCACCATAATAAAAAGTTCCACGTGCTCCGCGCCGTGGGATTTTTTATTGCCATTTTTACTGAGAAGTGGCTAGTGACTTGTGACTGGTAGCTAGGGATTAGTGGCTAGGGATTAGGGATTGAGGATTAGGAGTGATTGGTGGCTGGTGACTGGGATTTCTCCGCTCAGGATGACGAAATGCGCCACACCTTCCCCGCCCTACCCTCAGAACCTATAGAACCTGCTGAACCTCTTTCCCAATGAAATCAAAGGGCAACTCGCCCGATGAGCTAACCCCGAACCTTGAACCCTAAACCTCATTCATCTTTTTCTAATCAAATTTCCCCTTGCAAAGCACTGCGAGATTTGATATTATAATGCACGTACTCACGTACAGATTCCTGAATAGCTCAGCCGGTAGAGCGCGTGACTGTTAATCACGATGTCGCAGGTTCGAACCCTGCTTCAGGAGCCAGTGGCCTGTTCGTCAAGCGGTTAAGACACCGCCCTTTCACGGCGGGTTCGGGGGTTCGAATCCCCCACAGGTCACCATGGGCGATTAGCTCAGCTGGGAGAGCGTCTGCCTTACAAGCAGAATGTCAGCAGTTCGATCCTGTTATCGCCCACCAAAAAGAAAGCGTCATGTGCTTCGCGCCGTGATGCTTTTTTTCTTGCCCTTTCCCTCCCACCTTATTTATCATTTAACCTCCTGCATCCGCGACTCACTACATTTTGTGCCTCGCTTCGCTCCTTCAAAATGTGTTCGCTGCGGAACCAGTTCGATCCTGTTATCGCCCACCATAATGAAAAGTTCCACGTGCTCCGCGCCGTGGGATTTTTTATTGCCATTTCCCTTTTTTCTCTACAGTCATATAACCTCCTGCATCCGCGACTCACGATCATTTGCGCGTCGCTTTGCTCCTTCAAATGATGTTCGCTGCGGAACCAGTTCGATCCTGTGATCGCTCACCAAAAAGTCTATTGCATCTCACCCCCTAAAGGGGTATAATACGTAAACACATGGGGCATTAGCTCAGCTGGGAGAGCGCAAGGTTCGCAATCTTGAGGTCAGGGGTTCGATCCCCCTATGCTCCACCAATCACCAATAAAAAACGATCCATGGTATGACTCCATGGATCGTTTTTTTATTGGTATAAAACACGCAGCATCTCTCTTTTATGAGGCACCGCGCTTCTCTTTCTCATTCACTGAATCATCGGCAGTGTCGATCCACCGACAGGAATGACGTAAACGCTCGCCTTCGCTCCCCTCTTTTCCAGCGCCTGATCGACAGCCTGCTGGAGGTCATGGAAAGGCACCATATTCGCTTTCCTGACAAGGGCATCGTCCATATCGGTCACGAGATAGATGGTACATTTCTGTTGCACAAGGCCGAGCGCCGCCGATTTGTGACCACCGAGCTCGAAGTGCTCGTGAATGGCCGCGATGCGTTCTTCCGGTGTCGGATAGCTCTCGATCCAGCGGGTGAAGGGCGCGCTGCCGTAGCCTTCGTGGCAGGATGCGGCAACGATCATGATACCGCCCTCTTTCACAGCGTGCTTCGCGTTATCGATGGATTTCTGTGCCTGATAGAGATTGATATCCTTCGGATAGCCGCCAGTAGAAACGATGACGATGTCAGCCGGTTTCTTGATATCCACTCTGTAGAGGCCATCCAGGAAACGGCAGGCGTCACGATGCGCTGCGACGGGATCTCCGGCTGCGACATAGGCGATCTTCTTATGATCATCCAAGACTACATTCACGATGAAATCGGCAGGGCAGTACGCTGCCGTTTCTTCGATGTCCTCGCGCACCGGATTTCCATCGAGATGCCCCGCATACGCACCGGGGCGGATCATATTTCTGTGATTCGACTGGATCGAGGCAAACGAAGCGCAGCCCGGCATGATGGCTTTCATGCCGCCGGAATAACCGGCGAAGTAATGGTACTCGACATTGCCGAGAAGGATGCGGCGGTCGGCTTCGGCAACCGTGCGGAAGATATCGACGGAGGTCCCATTCCTGCAGGTGCCCAGATGCACGCAGTCTTCCGGATCGCTGTCGATGCATTTCACTTTGTGATACGCCCATTCACCGACGAGGCGCTCTCGCTCCTCTTCTGTCAGATGGCGATGGGAACCCAGTGCAAAGATGACGGTGATATCTTCCTCGCGGACGCCCGCAGCTTCCAGCTCTTGCAGAACACAGGGGATCAGAAGCCAGGAAGGCACGGGGCGCGTAACGTCGCTCGTGATGATCACGACCTTTTCCCCCGCCTTCACGATCTCAGAGAGGCGCGCCGAGGAAATCGGATGAGCAAGTGCCCGGCGGATTTCCTCTTCTTCGATATCTGCCTCTTCGCAAGGATGAGGGAGAAGTTCTTTCACCGGATGGCTGTCATCTACATGAAAGGAAATGTAGTCTTTGAAGTATTTGATACTGAAATCCATGGTTTGCCTCCTTATACATGAGAAATGAAGGCAGCGGCTTCGCCGCCGTATAAAAACGGGCGATGTCTCCAAGCTCTTTTCTTCCATTATAGCGTTCTAGGATGATATAGCGAATATCAAGTGGACATAGAAAATGGTGAATGGTATGCGTTCATTCGATAGCAGGAGAACAAGTTTGGCGGGGCAGCCACCTACGAAGAAGCCATCTGTTCTCATTACTAATCAATTCCGCGTCCCCTCCATGGTGTGATGCGCCGTGCCAGCACTCCTCACTCGAGAGCAGAGTTTTCGCACGCAATCAAGGGTTGAGTTTGAAAGCAGGGATGAGTAGCTAGGATTAGGGGCCTCGAGTGACTGGTGACTTGAATACGACTTTCGGGCATCGCCCCATATATATTTACGGCGAAGCCGCCACCTTCATTCCTAATTCCTCATTCCTCATTCGGGTCGAGCTTTCAAACGGAATCAAAGACCGGCATGCCCCAGGGGCTAACTCCGAATCCCATATTTCCTCTTGACAACTCCCCCGCCCCGTTCTATAATCCAATCATACGAAACAAGCGATGATGAAGAAGGGTGCTTGAATCTTTTTCAGAGAGACAGCGGTCGGTGTGAGCTGCCAATGGGACAAGGACTTTCCACTTCGGAGATAAAGATGAAGAATCTTTCGGGATCTTCCCGTTACAGGAGACTAAAGATGGCCGGAAGGCAATTTGGGTGGTATCGCGGGTGCTCTCGTCCCTTTGAGGATGGAGGGCGTTTTTTATTATCCGTATACTGACTGATGCACCGGTTAAATTGGGTGGTACCGCGAGAAAAGAGAAGCTCGTCCCATGGGACGTCTTCTCTTTTTGTGTTTTTTAAGGAGTTTTTCATGAAACGAGTCTACAACTTTAACGCCGGTCCCTCCCCCATGCCTTTGGAAGTGTTGGAGGCGATGAAAAATGACCTCACCGATTTCAAAGGAACGGGCATGGGCATCACAGAGATCAGTCATCGTTCGAAGGAATTTCAGGACATGCTGGATGAGACGAAGGCTCTTCTCCGCGAGCTGATGCACCTCGATGATGACTACGAGATCGTATTCATCCAGGGCGGCGGCACGATGCAGTTCCTGATGACGGCGTATAATTTCCTTCATACCCGCGCCGCCTATGCCGACACCGGAGTGTGGGCGCACAAGGCAAGAAATTCTGCTGCCTTTTTCGGAGAAGCCTATGATGCCAATTCCGCAGCGGACAGAAATTACTCCTACATCCCCGACACCTATGAGGTGAAGCCGGGAACGGACTACCTGTACCTCTGCGCCAACAATACGATCTACGGCACAGAGTACTGGAAATTCCCGAAGGTCAATGTACCTCTTATCTGCGACATGTCGTCAGATATTCTCTCCCGCGACATCGATTTTGGCCAGTTTGACATGATCTGGGCGGGCATCCAGAAGAACCTTGGCGCAGCAGGCGTGGCGCTCGCGATCCTGAAGAAATCTCTCCTCGCCACGGCACGGACGGATATACCGGAATTTCTTCAGTATCAGACCTTCGTCAAGAAGGACTCGACCTTCAATACACCGCCGGTCTTCTGCATCTACTCGCTGAACCGCATGCTCCACTGGATCAAAAACATGGGCGGCCTTCCTGCCATCGAAGAAAGAAACAAGGTCAAGGCCCGGCTCATCTATGATGTGATCGATACGAGCGATGGCTTCTACAAAGGGCATGCCGAAAAAGAAGCCAGAAGCCGCATGAATGTGACCTTCAATCTGGCGAATGCCGAGATGGAGACCGACTTCGTAGCCAAGGCAAAGGCCAATGATTTCATCGGTGTCAAAGGCCATCGACTGGTCGGCGGCCTCCGCGTCTCTCTCTACAATGCCGTCACGCCGGAAGCGGCAGAGGCTCTAGCTGACTTTATGAAAGAATATATGAGAGTGAATGGATAAAAGTGACTAGGGATTAGGGATTGGGAGTGACTAGTGACTGGTGACGAGTGACTGGAATACTATTTTCGGGCATCGCCCTATTTATACTCCGCGGCGCTTCTGATTTTTATGCGCCGCACCGCCATTCCTCATTCCTCATTCCTAATTTTCCTGAACACCAAGCATCATACCGCTGCATTTAATCATATAAGGAGCAAAAACTATGTTTAGAATTTTCATCACAGCAGACGTTGCCAAAGAAGCGAAAGAGATCCTGGAAAAAGAATTTATCGTCGACATTCAGCCGAATATGAAGGAAGAAGAGCTGTGCCAGGTGATCGGAGACTATGATGCCATCATCACAAGAAGCCAGACGAAGGTCACCAAGGCCGTCATCGATGCAGCCAAGAATCTGAAGGTCATCGGCCGTGCCGGTGTCGGCATCGACGGCATCGATATCGCCGAAGCCACCAAGAAGGGCATCACCGTCGTAAATACGCCGGAATCGAATACGATCGCAGCCTGCGAGCACACCATCGCCCTCATGCTCTCGATGACCCGTCATATCCCACAGGCGCACCAGTCCATCATGGAAGGCCGCTGGGACAGAAAGAGCTTCACCGGCATCCAGCTCCTGAATAAGACTGTCGGCATCATCGGTGTCGGCCGCGTCGGCTCAAATGTGGCCAAACGCCTGCAGGCATTCAATATGAAAACCATCGGCTACGATCCCTATATCACCTTAGAGCGCGGCAAACAGCTCGGCGTCGAGCTTGTCGATCTGGATACCCTTCTCAAAGAGTCCGACTACATCACCCTGCATACCCCGCTCACGGATGAGACGCGCGGCATGATCGGAGAAAAAGAACTCGCTAAAATGAAAGACGGTGTCCGCCTTGTCAATGCGTCCCGCGGCGCCGTCGTCGATATCAAAGCACTCGCCGATGCACTGAAATCCGGCAAAGTGGCCGGAGCCGGCATCGACGTATGGCCGAATGAACCGCTGAAGCCGGAAGACAATCCATTCCTTGGCATGACGAATGTCGCACTCACCCCGCATCTCGGCGCGTCCACGAAGGAAGCGCAGGCCGGCGTCGCCACTGACGTCGCTGTCGGCGTCGCGCAAGCGCTCCACGGTGAACCGGTCGCTACCGCAGTCAATGCTTCCCCGATCACGAAAGCCACTCTGCATGTCATCCAGCCGTACTTCAACCTCTGCGAACGCATGGGCAACATCGCCATCGATCTCGCAGGCGGCCGCATTTCCACCGTCAATATCGAATACACCGGTGAACTCACAGATACCGAGACCGCACCGCTCACCACGGCTGTCCTGAAGGGTCTCCTCTCACCGGTCCTCCAGCAGACCGTCAACTTCGTCAACGCCCGCGGCATCGCAGAGGAACGCCACATCGATGTCCGTGAAGTGAAAGCGAAAAAAGGTCACTACTATACGAATACCATTTCGCTCACCATCGACACCGACAAGGGTACACACCGCATCACAGGCTCCCTCTTTGACCGCAAGGATGCCAAGATCGTCTCCCTCGACCATTTCCGCGTAGACTTCGAACCGAAGGGCTGCATCATCATCGCTCCGCATGAAGACAAGCCGGGCATGATCGGTCAGGTCGCTTCCGTCCTTGGCAGTGCAGGCATCAATATCAACGGCATGCAGGTCGGCGCTTCCGCAGACAAGGGCACGAATGTGATGGCCGTCGCCGTCGATAAAGATATCCCGACTGCGGTCCTCCCTGCCCTCATGAATATCGATGGCATTCACGATGTGAAGGTCATTCATTGCGAACATTAAGGGGAATGGGTTCAGGTTGAAAGCGGGGATAAGTGACTAGTGACTGAAATGTCACCTTCGGGCATCGCCCCATATATATTCGCGGCGAAGCCGCCACCACACCCCTGAACCTTGAACCTTGAACCTTGAACCTTGAACCTTGAACCTTGAACCCCCAAAAAGGAGACTCTCTCATGATCCGTATCATTCTTCTTCGCCACGGAGAGACTACGTGGAATATTGAAGGCCGCTACCAGGGACAGGAAGACACGCCGCTTTCCCCCCGCGGCATAGAGCAGGGAAAAGCGGCCGCGCGCGCACTCAAGGACATCCATATCGACCGCGCGATCTCCTCGCCCCTCTCCCGCTCTCACGACACCTGCCGCTTTGCTGCGGACTACCATCATCTTCCCGTCGCCAAAGACCCGCGCCTAACGGAGATCAGCCACGGCCTGTGGGAAGGCATCCACGCTGAAGAGATCGAAGCGCGCTATCCGGAAGAATTTCGCCTCTGGCATACCCACCCTGAACACGTGCAGATGCCCGAGGGGGAAAATCTCGAAGACGTCAGAAAACGCGCCCGTGAAGCCTTCGATGAATATGCCAGAAGCTATGATGGTGAGACTGTCCTTGTCTGCGCGCACGACGCAGTCAACAAAGCGATCCTCTGTGACCTGCTGGGGCTTCCTATGAGCCACTTCTGGCAGATCAAACAGGACAATGCCTGCATCAACGTCATCGAGTGTGACCACGGCATCTGGCGTCTCGTCACCTTGAATGCCACGACCCATCTGGGCTACCTCGTCAGCGGCATCGAGCAGAAGGGGCTGTGACGCGCAAGAGAAAGAGCCTTCCCGCGGCACCCGAAATGACATCCGATCAGCGGGCATCGCCCCATATATATTCGCGTCGAAGCCGCCACCTTCATTTCTCATTCCTCATTCCTCATTTTTCCCTGAAGTTTGAACGCTGGGATTAGGGATTAGTGGCTAGGGATTAGGAGCCTCAAGTAACTAGTAACTGGTGACTTGTGACTTGTGACTTGTGACTTGTGACTTAAATACTACTTTTGGGCATCTCCATTATTTATACTCTGCGGCGCTTCAATATTTTTATGCGCCGCACCAGCACTCCTCACTCCTCACTCCTCACTCGAAAGCAGAGCTTTCATCCGCAATCAAAGGGCACCCCGCCCCGTGGGCTAACCCTTCCACCCTCAAACCGCAGCGAAAGCTGCGGTTTTTCTTGACTTTCTCCCGAAATAGTGTAATATGTAGGAAGCATTAAAAAGTGTATACTTATTAGCGAGGCACAAGCGCTCGCAGAAGGAGAATCACATGGAATTTTTTATCGATACCGCTGATGTGGAAGCCATCCGCAAAGCCAATGATATGGGATTTATTTCCGGCGTCACCACGAATCCGTCTCTGATCGCCAAGGAAGGCAAAGACTTCCACGCCACCATCAAAGAGATCGCCTCCATCGTGGATGGTCCGATCTCCGCAGAAGTCCTCGCCGATGATGCGGAAGGCATGATCGCAGAAGGCAAAGTCCTCGCTGCCCTTGACCCGCATGTCGTCGTCAAGATCCCGATGACCGCAGAAGGCATGAAAGCAGTGAAGGGTCTCGCAAAGGCCGGTATCCGCACCAATGTCACCCTGATCTTCTCTGCCAACCAGGCCCTGCTCGCTGCGCGCGCCGGTGCTTCCTTCGTTTCCCCCTTCGTCGGCCGCATTGATGACATCGGATGGGACGGCGTCGAACTGATCCAGACCATCTCCGAGATCTTCGAGCTTCACGGCATCGAGACGAAGATCATCGCTGCCTCCATCAGAAAACCGCAGCACATCACCCAGTGCGCTCTCGCCGGCGCTGACATCGCGACCGTCCCCTTCCAGGTCCTCATGGATGCGATGAAGCACCCGCTGACCGATAACGGCATTGCCCGCTTCAAGGCTGACTGGGCTGCCGCTCACATGAAATAATTGAGGATTTCGGTTATAATAAAAGGAGTTGCCAAGAGGCAGCTCCTTTTTTCGTAGTCTTTTTTACCGGTCTGAACCAGCAAGGATTTTTCAAATATACGATCTCTATGTCTATCAATCTTTCTCATCTCAAAAAGCTGATCACGACAATGATCCCGATCCTGATCGCCCAAGTCTCCACCGTCGGCATGAACTTCATGGACTCGACCATGTCCGGTCACGTCAGTGCAAACGATCTGGCCGGCGTCTCCATCGGCGCCAGTCTCTTCCTTCCCATCCAGACGACCGCGATGGGACTTCTCACCGCTGCGACACCGATGGCCGCACAGCTCATGGGGAAGAAAGAAAAGGAGAGCATCCCGATGATCATCCGCACGGGACTCTACCTCGCACTCCTGCTCTCTTTCCTTTTCGCCCTTCTCTACTACCTCCTTATCGATACGGTCCTCGAAGGGCTTTCCCTTGCCCCCGCAGTTTCCTCCATCGCCAAGGACTACATGCTCGCACTTGTGGGCGCATTCCTTTTTGAAATGCTCGCGATGCCGCTGCGCTCACTGACTGACACCGTGGGAGCGACGACAATCTCCATGCGTCTCTTCCTCCTCGCCCTCCCGGTGAACGGCCTTCTGAACTACGCCTTCATCTTCGGGAAATGGGGGGCTCCCGCCCTGGGCGGTGTCGGAGCCGGCATTGCGACTCTTCTGACCTACGTCTTTCTTGTCCTGCTCTTTCTTGCTGTCATCCTGTCTCAGAAGCCATTCATGGGCCGCGCGCTCTTTTCCTCACCGGAAAGCCGCCTCTTCGTCTGGAAAGAATACATGGCACTCGGCATCCCGAATGCGCTCGGTGTCTTCATGGAAACGAGCCTCTTCGGCTTCATCATCGTATTCATCACGAAATTCGGCACAGAAACCATCGCGGCGCATCAGGCAGCGCTCAATTTCTCCGGTATCATCTACATGATCCCCATGAGCTGCTCCATGGCGATGACCATCCTCGTCGGCTACGAGGTCGGAGCGCGCCGCTATGACCTTGCCCGCGAATACTCCCGGCTGGGGCTCCTCACCACACTCACCGGCGCAGCCATCACCATCACCGCGACGCTCCTTTTCCGGAAGGAGATCATTTCTCTCTACAGCACGGATCCTGCCGTCATTGCGCTTGGCAGCCTCTTTCTTGTCTACTGCGCCGGATGGCAGCTCTTCGATGACATCGCGGCTCCCATCCAGGGGATCCTGCGCGGCTATAAGGACGCGAAAGTCCCCTTCTTCCTCATGCTCATCGCCTACTGGTTCGTTTGCTTCCCCTCCGGTCTTTTCTTCGACTACGTCCTCTCCCACGGTCCCGAGTCCTACTGGCAGTGCATCGACCTTGGTGTCGGCACCTCGGCCCTGCTCCTCATGGGTCGGCTGTGGTGGATAGAGAGGAAAGTGACTAGGGATTAGGGATTAGGGATTAGGACTCTGCGCTTGAATCAGTGTTTCCCTAGTCCTGTCCCCTCCTTTGGTGCTACAATAGTATCAAAGGAGGTCTTTTTATGAAACGAATTTCTCTTTTACTCCTGTCCCTCATCTTCTGCCTCAGCGTCCTTGTTCCCGCGAAGGCGGCCGATCCGGCTGTGAATCGAAGTCTGGGATACTTCGAAAATACACGCACCGTGCTCCTGCTACGGGCGCGATACAGAAGCGGTGAGGAAGCCGCTGCCTACGTGAACCGCGAAATGGAAAGGATCTTCCGCTATCCGTATTACCGCACCCTGGATCCGAGCGCGTACGAGGCTGACCTCTACTCGACCTCCCAGATGAAGGAGCTTGCTGAAAAAGCAAATGCAGACATCGTCGTCATGCCTGTCATCACGGAGTGGCGGCAGGTCGTCTATCACCGCTCCTTATTCTGCGACGCTGATGACATCGTAGAGACACGCGCCGTCTTCGATATCTATTCCTATAAGAAAGGGGAGCCGTCCGTCCGCGATGACCGCGCAACCTACTGGAACAGCGAAGAGGAGGGCACCGTCAGGAATCGTTATATCTTCGATGACCTCATGCAGGATATCCTGAAGACCTTCCCCTACCGCCGCGTACCGACGGATATCGCAAGAAATCTGACAGGTGATCCCGATCGGACCCCGCTCGCAGAGATGGGAAAATAGATCGCACTCCGATGGAGCCAAGATGAGCCCATGGGACGCTAAGCCTGCGGACCCAGCAAAAACAGGAGCCTCGAAAAAGCGCTCCTCGTATTTATATAAAATTTGCTAAATACTCAAAATTTGCTAATCGTTTTAGGATTGACAATTTCTGATATAAAAACTGGAATGATTGGTTTAAACAAAAAATCATACACTTTAGTAAATGGAAGTCGGAAACTCTTAAATTCATGAGAGTTTCCGACTTTAAATACTGAAACTTTCGAACTTATGAGAAAGTTTTGGTATAATAGAATCAAAAATGCAGGAGGTGCATGATGACTAAATTGATAAATCGCCCTCAATATCTGAACCAGTTGATACAAAGCAAGGATGTAGATTTGGTGAAGATTATCACGGGAATTAGGCGTTGCGGCAAATCATCCTTACTGGATCTATTCCATCAATATTTACTGGAGAAAAACGTGCCGTGTTCTCATATCATCCATATGAACATGGAGTCTTTGCGTTATCGGAACTTAACTGACTATATATCTTTTTATGATTACGTCAGCAAGCAAATCGAGGGAGAATGTAAGACTTACCTTCTTTTTGATGAATTACAAGCAGTCAATCATTGGGAAAAGGCAATCGAATCATTCCGGTTAGATTTTAATGTAGACATCTATATCACCGGTTCTAATGCTTACCTGCTGTCTTCCGAGTTTTCTACACTGCTCTCAGGTAGATACATTGAGATAAAGATGCTACCTCTGTCATTTAAGGAATTTTTGAACTTCTATGAATTTGCTGTGGATGTAACGATGGATGAAAAATTTCAGAAGTACCTCCAGTTTGGTGGTATGCCTATTTTAAGAGAATTCAAATTCAACGAGGCTAGAAGTAATCAAGCATTGGAAGGGATCTATTCCACTGTCATACTGCGAGACATTTTGCAGCGTAACCGCGGAGCCGATGAAGCAACACTCCAAAAAATTATGTTGTTTTTATGTTCCTGTATTGGCAGTATTATTTCTCCAAATAGCATTGGCAATGTTCTCTCTAATGAGGGCGATATTCACATTGGAAAGCAGAGAAATATAGCAGGAAAAACAGTTGCAAAATATATTTCTATGCTGTGCAATGCATTTGTATTCTTTTCTGTCAGTCGATACGACGTAAAGGGAAAACAGCTTTTGAAAACACTGGGCAAGAACTATATCGTTGATATGGGTTTTCGTAATATGTTGTTAGGCTATCGAGATGCTGATCGTGGACATATGATTGAAAATATAGTATTCCTGGAACTTCTCCGCCGTGACTATCGGGTGCATATCGGGAAAGTAGGAGAAACGGAAATAGATTTTATTGCGGAAAAGCCAGACGATAAGGTATATATCCAAGTGACCGAGAGCATGCAGTCACCAGAGACTCGTGAACGGGAACTTCGTCCACTGCGCCTTATTCCGGATAACTATGAAAAAATAGTATTGTCTATGGATAGAAGTTTTATTCATTCTTATGATGGGATAAAGGTTGAAAATTTGATAGATTGGCTACTTAACAAATAAGCATTGTAGTATATGATAAAAATTCTGTAAAATTATTCATGGATGAAATATATCAACGTTTCTTATACCCAAGAATGGCTGGTGTAATTGCCAACTGCATTAGCAAATGGTTTAATGGGAAGTGACTAAAGCAACAAGCCTGAAGCCGTACCTGAGCTCTAAACAGGAAGAACCCCATGGGAATTTCTCCAGCTTCCCATAGGGTTCTTTCTGCGGTTCGGCATATCATCACGTTTGCCTAAATTGATTATATCACAAAATTTGCTTATGATTTAGTTTCTAAAAAGGAGTGATTAAGTATGAAAAAAGAAATAGCAATAGCCATGTTGGCATGCCTGCTTTCATTGAGTTCTTCTGCAGGAGCCACAGATACGACTGCTAACCATACCGGTACAGTGAAGTTGTCAGAATTTTCAGATAGCAAAAACACTGTACCTAAAAACGAAAATGATTTTGGGTTTATGGACTTCTATTATGGTGAACCAATAGAAGAGATTCAGGAAAAATACACTATAGAACACTTATGGGATGAAGAATGGGAGTTACGTAATCTGGCGCCGCGGGGCTGCCTGGGACTCACAAAGCCTGCCTATATCACATTACGATTTAAAGATAAAAAATTAAGAAGTATGGATGTGTATGTATCAGGCGATAAACGAAATATTTCCCAATTCCTGATTAAAGAATATGGAACACCGGTCATTCATAATAAAGTTCCCGGTAAAATGGAGAATTACGCATGGAAACGAAATCAAATTGCCATAATATATCAGCATGATGATAATGATGAAGACGTACTCCTGAATTTTATGCCTGCCGATTTAGTAGCGGTTTCCTATAGATAAAGACATGTATTATTTACACACAAACAGGGGCTGTGAAGAAATGAAGATTCATTTCTTCACAGCCCCTGTTTTCATACTTCAAAATATTTTTTCATATAATCCACGAAGATCTTGACAGGCGTAGACTGGAGCATGGCCTGCTTGAAGATGAGGTGGCTCGGGCGCAGGATCGGGCGCTTCTGGCGGTCGTAGATCATTTCACGATTGACATTCGGCGTACACTTGGGGAGAAGGTCTGCCGGGATGAGCGACTGTCCAAGGCCATGATTCACGATCTCTACGCAGGTGAGACAGTCAGAAACGGTCAGAAGAAAATGCGGAGACTCGGAGAAATTCTGACGCCACCAACGGCTTCTCAGCTCATCCAGCGACGGGTCACTGCGATAGCGGATGGACGGCTGGTTCGGCAGGGTATCGTAGTCGATCTTCTGTGCAGAGATGAGATAGAGCGGTGCATCCTCGAGAAGAATGTCCGCATCAGGCCATTCCTGATTGCCGCGAACGATGGCCAGATGGATATCCTCCTTCTTGACCAGCTTCGTCAGGCGGTCGCTCGTATCCGTCGTGAGCGAGATCTCGATGTCATTGTACTCATCGACGAAGCCCTTCAGAATGGCCGGCATGTGCGACTGCGCGAAGGACTGGCTCGCACCGATGCGCAGCACGCCGGAAATGGTATTCGGCTCATGTGTCACGAAGTTCTTCATGTCCTGATACTGCTGCAGTTCTTTTTCGGCAAAGGAGAAGAGGCGATTTCCCGCATCGGTGAAATGGACGCCCTTATTGGTGCGAATAAAAAGCGGACAGCCGATCTCTTTTTCCATCTGGCTCAAGCGATACGTCAAAGACGGCTGGGTCATAAACAGCCGCTTGGCGACCTTATTGATGCTGCGTTCTTCTCGAAGATAGATCAGAATCTTCCAATCCGTGTTATTCATGGCACTACCCCTTGCGCGGCACGCGCGCCCACTTGATATAAAATAATTTTATTACAGTATATCACGTTGGACGTGTGATTGCTATAGGGGAATGGGATCGGAAGAGAGGTAAAAAGTTCGGGGTGAGCCCGTGGGGCGTGTCACCAGTCACTCGGCACTAGTATTGCGTTTGCTAAATAACTGACATTTAGGTCAACTTCCAACTCAAGTTAGGAGTGAGGAGTTAGGAGTGAGGAGTGAAGGTACGGCGCATAAAATGAGGAAGCGCCGCAGAGTTTTATATAATGAGGAGGTTTTGGGGCACTATAGGAATGGTGTGCCCCTTCCAGCACTTCTAGGGAAACACTGATTAAATCGTTGTCAGATTTCATTCTTGGATTCTTATACAGAGCAAGGAATCATCTGACGCGAATAGCAAGCTATTTAAGGAAGATGATGACGAAGCTATGTATAAAAATCCATGTGAAATCCGACTCTGCGATTTAATCAGCGTTTCCCTAACTAAGTCCAGAAATTAACAAATCGCTATACGAGTCCCTAATCCCTAATCCCTAGTCACTAATCCCTAGTCACTAGTCACCAGTCACTAGTCACCAGTCACTAGTCACCAGTCACTAGCTGCCAGCCCCTATACCAATTCCCTCGGCAGGCTGGAAAGCAGTCTGTCCCTTTCTTTATAGTCCGGCAGATAGGTCTCCATCCGTGCATAGAAATCGGGGCCGTGACCGGCTGCGAAGAGGTGGCAGAGCTCATGGACGACGACAGCCTCGATACATTCCTTCGGCTTTGTGACAAGGTCGAGGGCGAAGGAGAAGCGCCCTGTCACTCTCCGGCAGGAGCCCCAGCGGCTTTTCATGACGCGGATCGTGACCCCGGTGATCCGACTCTCCGGGATCGCCATGCGCTTCGTCCATATTTCAAGCTGCTTTTCGATCTCCCAAAGAAGGATGCGCTTCATGCTTGCCTTGAATACCTTCTCACGCTCCCCCTGTTTTGTCCGAAGGACCAGCTGCAGCCCTCTTTCTGCCGAGACGACGGCATCGTCGCACGGCCCAAGGCAGACCTGCAAGGGATACGCCCTTCCGAAGACATGGTGGCTCTCTCCTGTGACATATTGAAATTTGATTTTCTCCGGCACCAGCGCCATGTACTTCGTAAGCCATGCGGTCTTTCCCGCGACGAAGTCACGGATCTCCCGCTCCGAGCCCCTCCGCGGCGCCGTCACCTCGACAGATCCTCCCTCCCGCACGCGAAGATAGATGCGTCGGATGGGTTTCCGGATCACCCGCACCTCATAGCCCGTCGCAGGGTCGATGAATGTTGTCATGATGCCCTCGTCTCTATAGAACAGAAAAAAACTCATAGGTTCAACAGGGGTGATAGGTGGAACAGGCGCAACGGGGATGGAGCGACCCGTAAGGAAGCGCCGCGAAATTTTCGTTGAACCTGTCACGCCTTCAAAGCCTGATGAACCTATGAGGTCAGATGAAATCCATGAGATGACCTTTTGCGTTTTTACACTTTCGTGCTTTCTCCCAGAATATGATCCTCTGTTTCAAAGAGAGCCTTGGCGAAATCATCCGGATGGAAACGGTCAAGATCGTCCTCGCGTTCGCCGAGACCGATCCACTTGATCGGCACATGCAGCTCTTCATGGACAGAGAGAACCACGCCGCCTTTCGCCGTACCATCGAGCTTGGTCAGGACGACCCCTGTCAGCGGCACGATCTCTCCGAAATTTTTCGCCTGGCTGATGGCATTCTGCCCCGTGGTCGCATCCAGGACGAGGAGCGTCTGATGCGGCGCATCAGGAATGACCTTCTTGATGACGCGGGAGATCTTGGCAAGCTCTTCCATCAGATTCACCTTCGTCTGCAAACGACCGGCGGTATCGATAAGGACGACATCGACGCCGCGCGCCTTGGCTGCCGAGACCGCATCGAAGGCCACCGCCGCCGGATCCGCGCCTTCCGCATGCTTCACGATGTCCGCGCCGGTGCGCTCCGCCCAGATGGTGAGCTGCTCAGAAGCCGCCGCGCGGAAGGTATCTGCAGCCGCGAGAAGGACCTTCTTGCCTTCCTTGTGAAGCTTGCCGGAGAGCTTGCCGATGGTCGTGGTCTTGCCCACGCCATTCACGCCGACGACGAGAATGACTTCCGGATGGTGCGTATTCTCCTGATCGATGGTATCATCCTTCAAAAGCTCCTTCACGGTCTTTTCCATGAAGGGCATGACTTCATTCGTATTGTGGATCGTGCCTTCGGTGACACCGCGGCGGATCTGTCGCATCAGGTAGTCCGTGGTGCGCACGCCGATGTCTCCGGAGAGCAGGACCATTTCCAGATCTTCCAGGAAATCATCGTCGATCTCCGCATAACCGATGACGACGCTCTCGATATTGCGGATGAGGCTCTCTTTCGTGCGGGTGAGTCCCCGTTTGATCTTATCAAAAAATCCCATGTCTCTTTCCTCCTAAAGAATGTATATGTTTATTGTATATAAATAGGCGTGAAGTGTCTACAGGAAAAGATGTAAGTGTCGGGTTCAGGGTTAGCCCTTGTGGCGGGGCGTCCATGGATTGAGGATGAAAGCTCCTCTCGCCAGTTAGGAGCGAGGAGTGAGGAGTGAGGAGTGTTGGTGCGGCGCATAAAAATATGGAAGCACCGCGGAGTATAAATCATGGCGATGCCCGAAGGTCGGCGGATAGCAGGTTTCCCGTTTGGATTTTCCAAACATCGACCACTGAGCCGCGAATGACAAAGATTTCTCGCTTACGCTCGAAATGACGATACGGGAGTCTCCCAGTCTCTTATTCACCAGTCACTAGTCACTTGAGACTCCTAATCCCTAGCTACTAATCCCTAGCTACTAATTCCTAATCACTCCACATAATCCTTCATCTTCACGGTAATGAGGCTCGAGACGCCCTTCTCTGCCATGGTGACGCCCTGCAGGTTGTCGGCAAATTCCATCGTCTTTTTTCTGTGTGAGATGACGATGAACTGTGTTTTCTTTTTATACTCGCCGATCATGCGGCTGTAGCGTTCGACATTCGCATCGTCCAAGGCTGCGTCGATCTCATCGACGAAGCAGAAGGGCGCGGGGCGATACGCCATGAAGGAGATCAGCAGAGCGATGACCGTCAAAGCTCTTTCGCCGCCGGACATGAGAGAGAGCGGCTGACGCTTCTTGCCGGGAAGCTGCAGGTACATCTCGACACCGCCCTCCAAAGGATGTGCCTCATCGGTGAGTTCGAGACGCGCCTTGCCGCCGCGGAACATGAGCTGCATGATGCGGCCAAATTCTTCATTGATCTTACGGAAGGCTTCGGTGAACCGGCTCTCCATCGTCCGGTCGATATCGCTGATGATGGTCTCAAGCCCCTTCCTCGCTTCTGCGAGATCGGCCACCTGCCCCTCATAGAATTTCCTTCGTGCGAGCTGACGGGCGTACTCCTCCTCGCCCTCCGGATTCACACTGCCCAGCTCAGCCATGCGGCGGGCAAGGTCCTTTCCCTGCCGCTCCATATCCTCCATAGAGCCGGAAAGTCGGAGCGCTTCCGCCTGCTGACGGGTCATGTGCCACGCCTCGAACTTACGCAGCACGTCCTCCTCCTCGGCTTTGAACTGCGCGATCCTCACGGCAAGCTCTGCTCTGTCCCGCTCAATCTTCGCTGAAGCGGCCTGCGCTTTCTTCCACGCCTCATCTGCCTCACGCTGACGGATGGCAAATCCATCCGCATCGTCAGACAGGCTTTCCTGGTGGGTGCGGGTCTTCTGCCAGTGCGCCTCTGCGTCTCTAAAAGCAGCCTTCAAAGACACAAGCTCTTTCTCAAGTGTCTGCCGTTCTGCTTCATTGTCACGCTCAGCTTTTTCAAGAGCGACTCTGTCTGCTGCCAGCTCTTTTTTAGCGCGGCTTCGTTCCTCGAGCATGCGTTTCCCGAAACTCACGCTCTCTTCCGCCTTGGTCAGGGCGACATGGGATGCGAGAAGGGCTTCCTGCTTCTCCTCCAAGGCCTTCTTCAGGCGCTCACGCTCTTCATTGCCTGCCGCTGCCGGAAGATCAGGGAAGGCAGACAGTGCCTCCTCCAAGCCTTCCGCCTGCGACCTTGTCTCCAAGAGCCGGCCCCGCTCCTCTCCGAGCTGCTTCTTGGCCAGAGAAAGGCGGCTCCGTCTTTCGGTCATCGATCGCTCCGCCCCTTCACGGCGCGCCGAGAGAGTGGCCAGCTCGACCTTGAGCGCCTGCCATTCTTCCCGTTCACGGCTGACCGCTTCTGCGAGCGCATCACAGTGGGCCTCCTGCTCCTTCCTCCGCGTACGGCAGAGTGCGAGAGCCTTCTCGCCCTCTGTTTCCCGCGCATAGAGATCTGCGATCTCTTTTCTGCGGCCGAAATACGTATTCTCCTTTTTCTTCATCGAGCCGCCCGTCATGGAGCCGCCTGCATTGACAAGCTGCCCGTCCCGCGTCACGATGCGCAGACGGTAGCCATACTTTTTGGCGACCCGCCGCGCCGCGTCCAGGTCTTCTGCGATGAGAGTGCGCCCGAGAAGAGTATCGAGGAGATCCTGATACATCGGCTGGCAGGAGAAAAGGCGAGAGGCGATACCGCAGATCCCAGGCTCCTTCGACGCCATCACTTCCGTCCCATTGTTGTAGCGCGGATGCATGGACTCCAAGGGATAGAAGGTCGTGCGGCCCAAATGCTTCTCCGAAAGCCAGCGGATGATCTCTCCCGCTGCCTTCGTCGTATCCGTCACGATATAGGAAATCTGTCCGCCGAGCGCTGCTTCCGCGGCCTCCGTATATTCGTCCGGCACACGGATGAGCTCTCCGAGCGCCCCATGGATGGCCTCACCGAAACGGTCTGCCTGCTCCATGATGGTCTTCGTCACACGGGAAAAACTCGCGTATTCCTTCTCCGCCCGTTCCAGATACGCCTTCTGCGAACGGATCGACGAAAGCAGCGACTCCTGCTTCCGTTCTTCACCGCCCAGACGAAAACGCAGCGCCTCCGCCTCTCGCAGTGCTTCGCTGTGCTGCTTGCCCTTCTCCGAAAGAGCGGTAAGGCGCTCCGTCTTCTCCTTCTCTTCACGAAGAAGCTCGGACAGCTCGCGCGAGGCTACTTCTTCCTCCTCGGCGAGGGATGCCTCCTCCTTCTCATGCTGATCGATCTCCGCCAGTAAACGCTCGATGTCTTCTCTTGCATGTACAAGCTGCTGGCTCACCTTCTCCTTTTCCTTCTCCTTTTCCTGCGAAAGCGCCAGCGCCCTCACATAGGCGGTCTCAGCCTCTGCCAGCGCTCTTGAGAGAGACTCCTTCTCCGCTTCTTTTGCGGAAACATCTTCCTTTGCCGCCTGCAGGGACGCCTCCGCACACGAGAGCTCCTCCTTCGCACCAGCGATCTCTTCTGCGATCTCCTTCTCTGCTTCCGTCTGATCCTCTGCGGATACGGTGAGCTCCTCCCATTTCTCCTTCGCATGGGAGAGCGCCTCTTCCTTCACGCGGTAATCGCCACGCAGCCGCTCCATCTCCCGCTGGGCATCCGCCATCGCATCCCCCGCTTCACGCAGCTTCTCCTGATGCGCGAGACGGTCCTTTTCCAGCGTTTCCTTAGCCAGGCTCGCCTGCGAGAGCTTCGTCTGCCACAGAGAGCCTTCATCCTGGAGCTTCAGCTCTTCATTTTCATAGCGTGCCGTCATACGTCCGGAGGATGTCAGCTTCAGAAGCCCCATCGTCGCATCGATCGCCCGCTTCTCCTGCGTAAGGCTCTTGTACCTTCTTGCTCTCTCTGCGCCTTCCTTCAAAGGCACGAGCTGCTCATCGAGAAGCGCCATCATATCCTTCACGCGCTCCATATTCTCCGCCGTCTTCTCGAGCTTTCGGAGTCCTTCCGTCTTTCGCATGCGGTACAGGCTGATTCCTGCCACATCCTCGAAGATCACGCGCCGTTCATCCGCATGTGCCGTCAGCACCTGATCCACCCGGTTCTGTCCGATGATCGCCATCGAGCCCTTACCGAGCCCTGTCGGTGCCAGAAGCTCCTGAATATCCTTCAGGCGACAGCTTCGCTTATTCAAGTAAAAATCACTATCCCCATTTCTAAGGAGCCTTCGCGTGATCGCGACCTCTACGGTATCGAGCGGCAGCTCGCATCCGCTGTTATCAAGGACGAGCGTGACCTCCGCCCCATTCTTTTCCCGGCGCGTCTCTGAGCCGGAAAAGATCATATCCTCTGCCTTCTGCCCACGGATCTGGCGCACATTCTGCTCCCCCAGCACCCAGCGGACCGCATCGGAAATATTGCTCTTCCCGCATCCATTCGGCCCCACGATGACCGTCATGCCGTCAGAAAAATCGATCGTAGTCTTATCTGCGAAGGACTTGAAGCCCTGCAGTGTCAATCGGAGTAGTTTCATGAGTTCTCCTTCTTTGCATAATATCGTCCTTATTATAACATAGAGAAAAGGTTCGGGGTTCGCCCATGGAGCATGCCATCCCTTAATTACGACCGGAAAAGGTTCATCGGGTTCTATAGGTTCAAAGGGGAAGGTGCAGCACATAACAATCAACGATATCCTGCCCTCTTCCTCTTGCATTTCATCGCGGCACGCTCCATAATAGGGGCAATGCATGTATCATCTATTTCAAAAAGTTTGAAAACAGGGATGAGTGGCTAGTGACTGGTGACTGGTGACTAGGAATTAGGTTTACGATATGAGAAAATCGCTCATTTCAAATCTCCGCGGCGCTTCTGATTTTTTTGCGCCGCACCACCATTTCTCATTTCTCATTTCTAATTTCTCATTCAAGAGAGGCTTTCATCCGCAATCCATGGGCGCCACGCCCCGGGCTAACCCTGAACCCTATCCTAAGGAGCCTTCATGACAAAAGATCTCGATTTTACCCAAGGCAGCATCTCGAAAAAGATACTGCTTTTTTCTCTGCCCCTCATGGCCGGCAATATTTTCCAGCAGCTCTACAATGTCGTCGATACATTGATCGTCGGACGATTCCTCGGTGAAGCACCTCTCGCCGCTGTCGGGAGCGCCTACACGCTCATGATCTTCCTCACCTCCATCCTGATCGGCCTCACGATGGGGAGCGGCGTCTACTTCTCCATCTGCCACGGACAAAAGAACACCGCACGTATGAAGCAGTCCATTTATATTTCCTTCCTTTCCATCGGCGCGCTCTCGCTCTTCCTGAATGCCATCTCCTATATATTTCTGGAAGAGATCATCCGCTTCATGCAGATCCCCGCAGACGTCACTTCCTACTTCCGTGACTATCTCCTATGGATCTTCTCCGGCATCATCGCCGTCTTCCTCTACAACTACTTTGCCGCCCTCCTGCGTGCCGTGGGAAACTCACTCATCCCGCTCGTCTTCCTCATCGTCTCCGCCCTCCTGAATATCGCGCTCGACCTTCTCTTCATTCTGGTCTTCCAGCAAGGCGTCGCCGGCGCGGCCAAGGCGACCGTCATCGCTGAGTACGCTTCCGGTCTCGGCATCCTTTGCTACTGCCTTTTCTATCGAAAAGATCTTCTGGTAGAAAAGAAATACCGCCGCTGGGACCCATCCATCTTCCGCGACATCTCCCGACTCTCGCTTCTGACCAGCCTCCAGCAGTCCATCATGAATTTCGGCATCCTTCTCGTGCAGGGCCTTGTGAACAGCTTCGGCACCATCGTCATGGCTGCCTTCGCTGCCGGCGTCAAGATCGACACCCTGGCCTACTCCCCCCTCATGGACTTCGGGAATGCCTTCTCGACAGCCATCGCGCAGAACTATGGCGCCGGAGATCAAAAGCGCATCAAAGAGTGCGTCATCGCCTCAGCGAAGATGGTCGTCTCTTTCGCTCTCCTCACGAGCATCGTCATCTATGCCTTCGCCCCTGAGCTCATGGCCTTCTTCGTCCCCGAGACCGCGACAGAAACCATCGCGATCGGCGCAGGCTACCTCCGTATCGAAGGGGCCTGCTACATCGGCATCGGCATCCTCTCCATGCTGTATGCCTACTATCGCGCCATCAAAGAGCCCGGTATGAGCGTCATCCTGACCATTCTCTCCCTCGGAAGCCGCGTCATCCTTGCCTATGTCCTCTCCGCCCTCCCCCTCTTCGGCGTCACCGGCATCTGGCTCTCCATCCCTATCGGCTGGGCGATCGCAGATGTGTATGGGGTGTGGAAAGGGGTGCGGGGAAGATGACAGGCCCCGTCCGTATCTTCTGCCCGCCGGCCTGCCCATGCCTTCCCGATACGTTTCCCCGTCCCCTCTAGCTATTTCCTATTCGCCTATAGTATAATAGAAAATATTTTGACGTAAGAGAATGGGGGAGCGCAGGAATGAAGAAATACGTAGTCATGATCCTGATCGCGATCGTGCTGATCATTGGCGGCGGTACATTTGCCTATTTCCACTTTGCCAATGGCGGACCATGGCAGGGGACATGGTGGGGCGTGCAGGACGCCGGCGTGAACTGGTCCGGCGATCACATACGAAATCTTGAGACCGTCACCTTCACCCAGAATGACGACAAGACCATCACCGTAGACCATAAGGTTCAGCAGGGCAGCCGTGAAGTACCAGGCAGCCTCACCGGCACCGGCCGCATTGATGGCGGCCGTCTGGTCATCACGCCGAAAAACGGCGGCAAGGAGCTGGCTCTCTCCTACAGCGCAGTCTCCAGATCCATTGATACCCCGTTCACGAATGCGGACAAGAGTACCGTCACACTGAAGGCACTCGCCCCGGAAAACAATGAGGAGATGGAATCCATACGAAGCGAGATCGTCCAGATCTCTCAAAAGCCGGAAAATAAAATCGATACGACTTTATCGAAAGCAAAAAGCTGAAAAGAAAAGCGTGCATGTCGTTGATCTAGCAAACGACATGCACGCTTTTTATGTTGCCGGGGGACTTCCCATGGGATCGCGGCGATGGCAGCGGCTTTCCGCCGATCTATGCCCCGATATCCGAAGATCGTATTTCGACTTTTCTTGAAATGGCAGGGGCCGCTCCCTACTCCTTGCTCTTCGCTTCGATTGCCGCCGTCTCTGCTTCTTCTGCCATGGCCTCCTTGGCTTCCTTGAGCGCCGCCTCTCTCACGGCCTCCTGCTTTTCCTTTTTCTTGGTGAAATGGGAAATGACCTCCGGGACCATGTTCAGCACCTTATCGATGGTGCCATTCGGCCCTGCATTCTTGATAGAGAAAAGCTCGACGCGTTCCCCCTTCATGATGAGGACGGCGGTCGGTGTCACCTTGCCGCCGCCGGCGCCCCCTACGGCATTCGTGCCCTGACTGCCGGTGCCGAAGCCGAAGGAAATATCCACAAAGGGCACGATGGTCGCATCGCCCAGATAGATGGGCTGTCCCACCACGGACTCGGTGGTGATCATTTTCTTGAAATCTTCAAAGATCTGCTTTCTAACTTCATCATCCATGGTTCTTTTCCTCTTTTCTGAAATGCCAGAACTCTCTGGCGGGTCTCGACAGGAGAAGCCTGCCGGCTATATAGATCATAGTCAAAGGAATGATCCGCCCCTTTGCCTCCCCCGACAGGGTATTCACGGGCTCCAGATAATTCCATCGGATCTCTTTTGTCTCTTGGGCAAGGAACGCCATCGCCATACCGCAGGCAATGCCCGTCGTCATGGGATCGCCTGTCCCAAAGTCTCCCCGAATGCGGCACCTGCGTGGAAAGCTGTGCGACAGGAGCCTCCCTGCCGCATGGAGGACACGCTCCGCGAGCCCATTTCCCATGGCGAAACGGATCTCTCGCCAAAGGGAGGCCCCCTTTTTCTCCTCTGCCTCACTCTCTGCTTGCCCCTCGGCAGCATCCGGCAGACTCTCATGCACTTCTGCCTTCTCTTCTGCCTGTGCGAGCGCTTCTTCCATCCAGTCCGTTTCAGGCTCTTCTGCCATTTCCACTGGAGGCGAGGGCTCTTCCCCGGCAGGCGGAAACTCGATCTCCTTCCTCCAAAGCCCAAAAAGCACGGAGACCGACAGGGTGAGCCTCCAGTGCACGAGCGTCACGGTATAACGGATGGGGATCAGGAGAAGTATAAGAACAGCGGCGAGGAGAAAGGCAAGCATGCCTATGATCATAGGCCGTAGAGGCGCGCCAGGCTCTGGGCTGCCTCCTTCACCTCCCGCACCAGGTACGACGGAGAGAGCACCTTGACGAGCGGTGCCTTCTTCAGAGCCCAGGCTTTCATGGCGGCTTGGGGGAGCGTCACTCCCATGGTCACCTTATCCGGGCTCGCAGAAATGAGACGGGCCCTCTTGCCGAAATCCGTCTGAATGTCTGTCAGAAGGCGCACATCTGCCTCGAAGGTGATCTCTACGGGATTTCCCGTATAAATATCCCGATCTGCCACCAGAAGCTCATCGAGCTTCGCAGAGGCATCTGCGCCTGCGAGGCTTTTCTGTCCGCGCGCCGGCGCAGAAAGGAGCATAATGTCCGCCATACGGTCTACGAAAAAATAGGAAATATCCTCCCGGCCTTCCACATTGCAGAGAAGACAGTACCGATCATCCGATGCGATCACCTGAAAAGGATGTACGATATAGCAGCGCGCCTCTCCTGACGGGCTCACACCGTGATGCCGTTTGCCGTCCACTTCATAGTGGTCATAGTAAAAGGAAATCTGCCTCTTTTCGCAAAGTGCCTGCGAGAGCAGGACGAGCGTCTCCCTCACGTCCGGGAGATTCTGCGGAAGCGGCAGATTCCGTATGCCTTCCTTCCCGTCCTCAAAAGAACGGCACTGCAGCCGCTTCAGCTTCTCTGCGAGCTGGCGAATCTGTCCCGCCGGAAGATGCGAGAAATAGAGGAGATCGATCACCGTCTTCAGATCCTGTGGCGAGAGCACATGATCCCAGTACCAGTCAAGCGAAAGCGGCGCTTCCTTCCCATTCACCATGCGCGGCACCTCGCGGCACATCACAGGCAGCCCCGCCTCCTTCAGGCGGAGCAGATTTCTGGATATAGACTTGCGGCTCACGACCATCCCATACTTGCTCTCCATAAGACGAAGAATGTCCTGCTGAGACAAAGGGTGATCCTTGTCCGACTCGCGCAAAAGGACCTGCACGATGCGGATGATAGAGAGCTTGCTGCCCGTCTCACTGCTTGCCATAGGATCACCTCCTTAGAAAAATGAGGGATGCGGATACGAAAAAGCTGGCGGTGACACATCCCCGCTCACTTTCTCGAGAATACCCAGTCACTCACCGCCGAGCCGAAATTCGCGAGCGCAGCGAGAACTGGTGCGAAAGACGCTGCGTGGATCAGCCGATGCACGAGCCCCGCGATGGCGACGCCGCCCAAAAGATCCGTCGGATAATGCACACCGGCGAAAATACGGGAAAATGCAAGAAGCCCGGCAAAGGCCGCCATCATTCGAGCCCCCGGCATGTGCATGCGGAGAAGCTCCATGACGACGACGGCCCCATTCATCGTGTGATTGCTGGGAAACGATGCATTGGCCTTATGCCCGGTGAAATTCCAGATGCGCCAATCGCATACAAAAGGCCTTTTCCGTCTCCACACCCTGCCGATGGCAAAGGAAAGAAGAGATGCGACCACGACCCCCGCGAAGGACAGCACGCAGCAGAGCCGGCGCGCCTTCCGTCCTTCCCCGGGTGCAAACCAGAGGAGAAGTCCGTAGATCACAAAAGCCCAGTGTCCGTAGCGTGTGACAAGGTCCATGAACAGACTTGCCTTGCGCGAGACGGATGTGGCTTCATTCACCTTTCTTACGATATAGAGATCCGGATTCATCAGCTTCCTCCTTTGCTGCTTGTTGCTTCTCATTTTAGCATAAGGAGGGGGATTTGACAAAAGCGGGGACAAGGGGAGGACAAGTAAAAAAGAGCCGCGCGGCCCTTTTTATACGTTCTTCTTTTTTTCTTCCGCTTCCTTCTTCTTTTTCTCTACCGTTTCCAGGTAGCCGCTCCGCCGAAGCACCATAGACAAAATGGCGACCAGCGAGCCTAGAAGGATGAAAATATTCATCGTCGTGAATCCCTCGCCCCAGCCGATACGAAAGATCGCATAAGCAAGCACGACAAAAAGCAGTGAATCTTGAAATTTACCAAACATCGCGTTCCCTCCCGTCTTTTCTCCTACAATAGCGGAAAGCATGATCCCCGTCAAGTAAAAACTTTTCATGTGCATGGAGGAGCGGTGGGGGCTAGTGACTGGTGACTAGTAGCTAGGGATTAAGAGCCTCAAGTGACTTGTGACTAGTGACTTGAAAGTTGCTTTCGAGCATCGCCCCATCCATACTCTGCGGCGCTTCTATATTTTTATGCGCCGCACCACCCCCGCTGAACCCTCTGAACCAGTAGAACCCGCTCCCCCTCTTTCGCAAACAATCAAGGGGGCAGGCAGCACGCCCACGGTCTAACCAAAAAAGCAGTCCCTCACGGGACTGCTTTTCATCAGCATGTATGGCATTCGTCATAGAGCCCTTCCTTTTTCAAGAGCTCGATGACCGTCTCACCGATATGCGCTACCGTTTCTGCGACAGGGATCCCCACCGCATTCAGCGCAGCGATCTTTTCTACCGCAGTCCCCTTGCCGCCGGAAATGATGGCGCCGGCATGACCCATGCGCTTTCCTGGAGGTGCCATGCGGCCGGCGATGAAGGCAGCGACAGGCTTCTTCATATTGTCATGGATCCATTTCGCAGCCTGCTCCTCCGCCGTACCACCGATCTCGCCGATCATGAGGACCGCCTTGGTATCCGGGTCGTCATTGAAAAGCTTCAGTGCATCGATGAAGTCCGTGCCTTTGATCGGGTCGCCGCCGATGCCGATCGCACTCGTCTGTCCGATGCCTGCATGGGTCAGCTGGAAGGTCGCTTCGTAAGTCAGCGTGCCGGAACGGGAAACCACGCCCACGTGGCCTTTTTTATAGATCTGTCCAGGGATGATGCCGATATTCGCTTCATCAACAGAAATGAGACCCGGGCAGTTCGATCCGATGAGGCGGGTCTTCTTGCCCACCATGTAGCGGTGTACCTTGACCATGTCTTCGACCGGAATATGTTCCGTGATGCAGACGACGAGCTCCAAGCCCGCTTCGACGGCTTCAAGGATGGCATCGGCTGCAAAGGCAGCCGGTACGAAAATGACCGAGGTCGTGGCTTTGGTGACAGCGACGGCATCTCTCACGGTATTGAAGACCGGTACGCCGCAGCAGACTTCACCGGCTCTTCCCGGTGCCGTGCCGCCTACGATATTTGTGCCATACTTCTGCATCTGTTCGGTATGGAAACGGGCTGCCTTGCCCGTGATGCCCTGCACAATGACTTTGGTATCTTTATGAATTAAAACGCTCATGGGTACATCCTCCTGAGGTTAAATGAGAGGTTAAATGATAAGTATTTGTTCGTAGTCAAACATAGCAGACCGAACCATATGACAAGGGTTAGCCCATGGTGCGTGCTGCCCCTTGATTGCGTGCGAAAGCCTCGCTTGAATGAAAAATTAGAAATGTGAAATGTGAAATGGTGGTGCGGCGCATAAAAATACAGAAGCGCCGCGGAGGTTTGAAACTAGCGGTTTTCTCGTATCGCAAACCTAATCCCGAGTCACCAGTCACTAGCCACTCATCCCTGTTTTCAAACTTCAGGTTGATAGGCTCTGGTAGCGGCGCACAATTCATAAAGCGCCGCCGCTTCTCACAACGTCTGAAACCTTGAATCCGCCAACCTGAACCCGTCAACCTTTATTTTTACTTCTTCTCTCTCGTTTCTTTTGCGAGACGAATGGCGAGTTTCGCACCTTCATCCATGGAAGAAGCCGGATACAAATTCTTGATATCCGCTTTGGCCAGGATCTCGCGTCCGCGCTCTACATTGCGTCCCTCGAGACGAACCACGACAGGGATCGGGAATTCCTCTTTGCCGCCGGAAAGAAGCGCAGCCGCTTCGACAATGCCCGTCGCGATGACATCGCACTTATTGATGCCGCCGAAAATATTGATCAGAATGCCGTCGACCTGATCGTCTTCAAGCATTATCCTGAAGGCTGCCACGATCTTTTCCGGCGTAGAGTCACCGCCGACATCAAGGAAGTTGGCCGGTTCACCACCGTTTTCCTTGATGATATCGACAGTCGCCATTGCAAGACCTGCCCCGTTGACCATGCAGGCTACGTCGCCGCCGAGATTGACATAGTTCAATCCCTCCGCTGCGGCTTCTCTTTCCTTCTGGTCCTCTTCCGTGATGTCGCGCAGTGCTACGATCTCCGGATGACGGGAAAGCGTGCTGTCATCGAAGTTCAGCTTCGCATCGAGCGCCATGACGTCGCCTTCTTCGGTAACGACCAGCGGATTGACTTCCGCCAGTGAGCAGTCCTTATCCACAAAGACATTGTAGAGGTACTTCATGAAGGTCGCTGCTTTTCTGATGGTCGGCTTTTCGAAATGAAGCGCATACGCCATGCGCTGTGCCTGGAAATCGGCCAGACCGATAACCGGGTCGATGTACTCTTTGATGATCTTTTCCGGATTTTCTGCTGCCACGTCTTCGATAGACATGCCGCCGGACTCCGAGCCCATCATGACGACGCATTCCGCCTGTCGATCCACGACGAAGGAGAGATAGTATTCTTTCTTGATATGGCAGCCGGCTTCGATCAGAAGACGGTTCACCTTCTTGCCCTGCGGCCCGGTCTGGCGGGTGACGAGCACCTTGCCCAGAAGCTCCTTCGCATATTTTCTGACTTCATCCAGAGAACGGGCGAGCTTGACACCGCCCGCTTCTCCGCGGCCGCCCGCGTGAATCTGTGCCTTTACGACCACGACCGGCGTATCGAGGCGCTTCGCATTTTCCAGCGCATCTTCGACCGTGAATGCCGGATAGCCTTCCGGAACATGGATGCCATACTCACGCATGATCTGCTTACTCTGGTATTCATGGATATTCATACTGCATTCTCCCTTCCATGAGAAGATCACCCCTCATGAAAAAAATGAAAGCGCCTGGCGCTTTCGCTGTCATTTTCTTTTTCGGCTATCTTTTTACAGCCTTTTCTTGAAATCATGTACAAATTACAGAAATAATTGTATCACTATCAAACATTTTTGGAAAGAAGTATGCATAATTGGACACAAGAAAAGATAAGCTATGCATTTCACTCATAGCTTTGCTATAATTTATGACATACATATCCCAATGAAAGGAAGCATTCATCATGAACCATACCCTCCCCTTCGCCTCCGACTACATGGAAGGCTGCCATCCAAATATTCTCCGTCGTCTTTCTGAAACAAATCACCAGCCCTCTGCCGGCTACGGGCTAGATGACATCTCTGCCTCCGCCCGCAAACGCATCAGAAAAGCATGCGCCGCGCCGCAGGCAGAGGTGAAATTCCTCGTCGGCGGCACCCAGACCAATGCCACCGTGATCGACTGCGTCCTCCGCCCTTATGAAGGCGTCATCGCCGCCGACAGCGGCCACGTGAATGTCCATGAAGCCGGCGCCATCGAGTGGGGTGGTCACAAAGTGCTCGCCCTTCCTTCCGAGGAAGGCAAGCTGACCGCCACCGCGATCGATCACTACGTCTCCGATTTCTTTGCCGACGACAACTGGGAACACATGGTACATCCCGGCATGGTCTACATTTCCCAGCCAACCGAATGGGGCACCCTCTATTCCAAAAAAGAGCTGACAGACATTTCTGCCGTCTGCCGCAGGCACCACCTTCCCCTCTTCATCGATGGAGCCCGCCTCGCCTACGCCCTCGGAAGCGCCGCAAATGACGTCACCCTCGAAGACCTTGCGCGCCTCGCAGACGTCTTCTATATCGGCGGCACGAAATGCGGCGCACTCTTCGGCGAAGCCGTCGTGATCCCTGACCCGCACCTCATCTTGCACTTCTTCCCCATGATCAAGCAGCACGGCGCGCTCCTCGCCAAAGGCTGGCTCCTCGGCATCCAGTTTGACGAGCTCTTCAAAGATGGTCTCTATTTGCAGATGGGACGCACCGCCGACCTCTATGCAGAAGAGATCAAAAAAGCGCTCACCTCCAAAGGGATCCCCCTCTACTTCGACTCCCCTACGAATCAGATTTTCTTCACCATAGAAAACTGCCAGATGGAAAAGCTCAAAGAGACCGTCGATTTCGGTTTCGGCTGCAAAGCCGACGACACCCACAGCATCATCCGCTTCTGCACCAGCTGGGCGACAAAGGAAGAAGATGTGAAAGCTCTCGTCCGTGTGATTGAGGCTTTGTGACAGGGGACTAGTGACTGGGGACTAGTGACTGGTGACTAGGGACTAGGGATTAGGAGACTGAGAGATATCAGACATCAGACTTCTGATGTCTGACTTCTGACCTGTAAAGTCTCCTGGTTCCCTAGTCCCCTAGTTCCTAAGTCTCAAGCGGGCATCGCCCCGTTTCGTCACCCTGAGCGGCGAGAAACGTCGTAAGTGAGATAACGAACGCCAGAACAGTTGCGACCTGAGTCGAAGGATCGCGGCAAAGCCGCCACCTTCATTCCTAATTCCTCATTCCTCATTCCTAATTCGAGCAGAGCTTTCATCCGCAGTCAAAGGATGAAACGCCCTAAGAACTAGGGAAACACTGATTAAATCGTTGTCAGATTTTACTCTTGAATTTTTTTGCATAGCAAGGAATAACCTGACGCGAATAGCGAGCTATTTAAGGAAGGTTATGACGAAGCTATGCATAAAAATTCTTGTAAAATCTGACTCTGCGATTTAATCAGCGTTTCCTTAGCCCCTTCCCCATTTTCCAAATGCCCGCTTGAAAAATTCAAGTACCCCTAAAAAATATGCTCGTGGATACTTGAATTTCTCCTTCCGATATTTTACAATAGCATATATCATACAAATCGTATTGTATCAGCCATTGTGAAAGAGGAACCCCATGGATCGCAGACAGCAGAAGACCAGAGCCGCTATCTTCGAAGCATTCAGCGCTCTGTTATCAGAAAAACCATATTCAAAAATCACCATCCAGAATATCATCGATCGTGCCAATATCGGCCGCAGCACATTCTATGCCCATTTCCAGACCAAGGACAGCCTCTTAGAGGACATGTGTCAGGAACTCTTCGAGCACATCGTAGACGGTGTCATGAATGACAACCACCCCTCTGACGATCACCAGCATACCGGTCTTCCGGATCCTGTCTTCTGCCACCTCTTAGAGCATATCGCAGAGAATACGAACCACCTGCGCGACCTGCTCATCTCTGAAAGCTCCGACTTCTTCCTGCGCTACTTCAAGGCGAGCCTCTCCCGCCTCATCGCCTCCTACCTCCTGAACCATCACAAGGAAATCCCTGTCCCCGAAGATTTCCTCCTGAATCACATCTCCGGCAGCTTCGTCGAAATGGTCCAATGGTGGGTACGCAAGAACAAAATGCAGGCGACGCCCAAAGAGCTGAATGCCTACTTCCAGACCGTGATCGAGCCGCTGCTCTAGGGAAACGCTGATTCAATCGCAGAGGCGCATCCTCTCGCCCCTTTCTCTGGAAGGGGCAGCCGAGCGGAGCGAGGCGGGGTTGGCCCCACGTATATTAGACCGCAGGGATTAGAGATCACGAGTGACTTGCATACCACTTTCGGGCATCGCCCCGTTTCGTCATCCTGAGCGGCGAGAAACGTCGTATGTGAGATAACGAATGCCAGAACAGCTGCGACCTCGTCATCGATCTCGGCGAAACTGCCGCCTTCATTCCTCATTCGTGTCGAGCTTTCGCAAACAATCAAGGGGCGATACGCCTCGTGAGCTGCCCCTGAACCTGACAACCCATCTCATAAAACTCTCACAAACTCCGCCTATCCAAGGCGGAGTTTTTACGCTATAATAGTACAAATACATAGGTCACGGGAAAAAACGCTTGACCGAATACGAGTAAAGAGGTATAGTAAGTTAATTTATTTTCATCTTTTTACTCTATTTTTATTTAAGGAGGAAATAATGGCAACCTACATCAATGAACCGGCTCATACCTTTAATGAATATCTGCTCATTCCCGGATATTCTGACTGCAGCTGCATCCCGGCGAACGTCTCTCTGAAGACCCCGCTGGTCAGATACAAAAAAGGGGAAACACCGGCCATCACATTAAACATTCCAATGGTTTCTGCTATCATGCAGGCCGTCTCCGGTGAAAAGCTCGCTGTCGAACTCGCAAGAAACGGCGGCGTTTCCTTCATCTACGGATCCCAGACCCCTGAAGAAGAAGCAGCCATGGTTGCCAGAGTCAAAGCACAGAAAGCAGGCTTTGTTCCTTCCGATTCGAACCTGTCGCCGGAAGCGACCTTAGCGGATGTCCTCGCCCTCAAGGCAAAGACAGGCCACTCCACCATCGCCATCACGGAAGACGGCACTTCCAACGGCAAAATGGTAGGTATCGTTTCCTCCAGAGACTACCGTGTAAGCCGCATGGACAAGAGCGAAAAGGTCAAGAACTTCATGACCCCTGTCGAAAAACTTGTCAAAGCCAATTACGGCATCACCCTTTCCGAAGCCAATGACATCATCTGGGACAACAAGATCAATTCCCTGCCGGTCCTCTATGAAGACGGCCGTCTCTACGGCTTCGTATTCCGTAAGGACTACGACTCCCATCAGGAAAACCCGAATGAAATGCTCGATCAGCAGAAACGCTTCATCGTCGGTGCCGGCATCAATTCCCGAGACTACGCGGACCGCGTGCCGCTCCTCGTAGACGCAGGCGCAGATGTCCTCTGCATCGACTCCTCGGAAGGCTTCTCCGAATGGCAGAAGATCACCATCAACTGGATCCGTGAACGCTACGGCGAAAAAGTCAAGGTCGGCGCAGGCAATGTTGTCGACAGAGAAGGCTTCCTCTTCCTCGCCGAAGCAGGCGCTGACTTCGTCAAGGTCGGCATCGGCGGCGGCTCCATCTGCATTACCCGTGAGACCAAGGGCATCGGCCGCGGCCAGGCAACGGCTCTCATCGAAGTATGCCAGGCCAGAGATGAATACTACAAGAGAACCGGCATCTACGTACCGGTCTGCTCCGACGGCGGCATCGTTTACGACCACCACATCACACTGGCTCTTGCCATGGGCGCTGACTTCGTCATGCTCGGCCGCTACTTTGCCCGCTTCGACGAATCCCCGACACAGAAGAGAACGGTCGGCGGCACCATCGTCAAGGAATACTGGGGCGAAGGTTCCAACCGTGCCAGAAACTGGGGCCGTTATGACCTCGATGGCTCCAAGAAGCTCGCTTTCGAAGAAGGCGTAGACTCCTATGTCCCATATGCCGGTCCGCTGAAAGAAAACGTCGAAAAGACCTGCGCTAAGATCAAAGCCACCATGTGCAACTGCGGCGCTATCACCATCCCGCAGCTTCAGGAAAAGGCGAAGCTGACTCTCGTCTCTGCGACCTCCATCGTAGAAGGCGGCGCTCACGACGTCATCCGCAAAGAAAAAGACGGCTCGGATAGATAAGCCGACAATAAAAAAGACTGCCCTTTCCGGCAGTCTTTTTTACATGCGGAAGATATCGGCATGAGAGCCTGTGTCAATCAACGTCAGTGTGAGAATATCATCCTCAATGACTTCAAGCTCACCATTCATTTTTATGCTATAATAAATCCAGCACTGCAAACAAAGAATGACTTCCAGTCATCCATTCACGAAAGAGAGTGATTGCTATGAAAAAAATGATGATCGCCCTGGCAGCTGCCGCTGCCATCGCTGCCGGCTCTATGTCCGTTTCCGCAGAAAGCCTCTGGAAATATAACGACACCATCACCATCGACATGCAGGAGACCAGTATCAAAAAGACCACAAACGGTCATGAGATCCTGAACTTCGTCGCCGTCGAAGCCATCGAAGGCGGCACCTGCACTTACACCTACGCCTATGACCGCACCGCCGGCACCATCCAGGTCGTCGAAATGGAAAAGGAAACGAAGAAGCTCCACTACAAGAGCAACTTCACTCCGACCTCCGTCAATTCTTCGAACCCGGTCATCCGTGCCCGTGCCCAGATGGCAGAAGACGTATATCAGAAAAAAGTAGGACATAAGAAATAATGGAACAGCCGATCACCGCAGATGATATCAGCCGCGACCTCATCCATTTCATCGCCAAGTCCCCCTCCACCTTCCACGCCGTCCGCGGCATCAAGGCGGCGCTCCTCTACGCAGGCTTCACAGAGATCCGCGAAGAAGACACCTGGCAGATCGAGAAGGGCGGCAAGTACGTCGTCACCAGGAATGGCAGCGCCCTCATGGCCTTCACCGTGCCACAAGAAGGCGCAGAAGCCTTCCATATCACAGCCTCGCACTGCGACTCTCCGACCTTCAAGATCAAAGAGGATCCGGAGATCGCAGACGGCCCCTATGTGAAGCTCAATGTCGAGGGCTACGGCGGCATGATCATGTCGACCTGGCTCGACCGTCCCCTCTCCGTCGCAGGACGTCTCCTCGTCACGGAGAACGGCCACCTCGCAGAGAAGCTCGTCGCGATCGACGGCACCATGCTCGTCACCCCCTCCGTCGCGATCCATATGGACCGCAGCGTGAACCAGCATAAAGAGTGGAAAGTCCAGAAGGACATGCTCCCTCTCTATGGCATGACCGGCGCCAAGACCCCTTTCATGGACGTCATCGCCGCCGCTGCCAAGGTGAAGGCCGAGGACATCCTTGCCCATGACCTCATCCTCTACAGCCGCGTCCCCGGCACTATCTGGGGCGAAGAGAGAGAATTCATCTCCTCACCGAAGCTCGACGACCTGCAGTGCGCTTTTGCCTGCTTCCGCGGCTTCACGCAGGGGCAGAAGGAGAAATACATCTCCGTCTACGCCCTTTTCGATAACGAAGAAGTCGGCAGCGCCACCTCACAGGGCGCCGGCTCCACCTTCCTTGCGAATACACTTGAGCGTCTCGCTCGCTCCCTCGGATACAGCTATGATGAGACCATGGCCATGATCGCGAGAAGCTTCATGATCTCCGCTGACAACGCCCACAGCGTCCACCCGAACCATCCGGAATATGCGGATCCTGTGAACCGTCCCGTCATCAATGGCGGCATCGTCATTAAGTACAGCGCCGCACAGAAATATGCGACCAATGCCTTCTCTGCCGCCTACTTCAAGAAGCTGTGCAAGGACCATGACATCCCCACGCAGACCTTCACGAATCACAGTGACAACCCTGGCGGCTCCACGCTCGGCAATATTTCAAACACTGTCATCGCCATGCCGACCGTAGACATCGGTCTCCCCCAGCTCGCTATGCACTCCTCCTATGAGACGGCCGGCGTCAAGGATACTGCCTACCTCGTCGATGCCGTGACGAAGTTCTATGAGTAGGGACTGGTGGCTAGGGACTAGAGATTAGGGAAATACACGAAATCGGACTCGTTCCTTCCTGACTCCCCCATGACGCTATGAAAAAGGAGCTGTGAAATAACGATCATCTCATTTTCGCGTTCCATCTGCCGCGGGGAACTTGCAGCTCT
>ERZ1026844.113-NODE-113-length-65084-cov-10.511233_pt1 | contig 65084 bp, 83 predicted proteins | sample MGYA00380152_ERZ1026844 | MGnify/ENA primary metagenome ERZ1026844 (study PRJEB33269, sample SAMEA4719788) | human gut metagenome | biome: human-associated habitat; feature: organic feature; material: feces | place: Cameroon | collected 2013-10 ... | reverse complement strand
GCCGCTTCAATGGGAAAGGACGAAAGTGCTGTATGATAGATGAAAAGCTCAAATCCGCCATTGAAAAAGCCCTTGCCGCCGGGCTCCGCGTGCAGTTAAAGCAAATGAAAGACGGAAGCGTGAAAGCGCAAATTATCGAAGCAAAAGAGCTGAAAAAGTAATATTTCTCTTCCATTTTGCACGGTGATGTGGTAAAATAATTATAAATAAATAAGCACCCATAGTGCAATCGAGCGCGTGGAAGTGGCACGAAGAGCCAACTTGTAAGGATATCTTACAGGTTGGCTCTTTTTTTATTTTGCAATAAGGGAGTGTGGATTGGCATGGCAGACGAAGGCGGCGTTTGGCGTACGATCGGCGGTCGCCGCGTGTTTATCAAAGACGGGCAAAGCCTGACGGATGCAATGCGCGAGAGCGGAAAGTTTGGAGATCCCAAAAAGAAATCAACGGCGGCTTCCAAAAAGCAGACCGTCGATACCGAAGCAAGTGCCGAATACGGGGTCGAACACAGAGTTTGGGGCAAAGCAACTGGAACAAGTTATGAGGCATTAGAAGACGACCAGTACAAACTTACTGGCGAAAAAACCGGTGAAACGCTTCAAATCCCCAAAAATGAAAGTGGAGAATTTGAAGTGTACAAAGCCCCAAAGACAAACGGATTTTTTAATGGGAAATACGTTGCCGATGAAAATGTAAACGCAATTTTATCTGATGGCCGAATTGTCTTAAGAGACCACGACTTTAATAATGATACATATTACAAGATAAGCGGCATTATTGAAGCGGAGACACTTAGACTTGCTGGCTATCAAAAGGAAGGGCAGTTTTACCGAGGAACCGATAACCCTAAAGAAATTGAATATCTCAAGAATGGGGTTATGCGCGTGTCCACCAACCACATGACGGGCGAAAAAGAAGATGGCGTATCCGTTTGGGAAAGCCCTAAGTACCCATTCAAGTATCAATATCGAGTAACCGGTGAGGTTTCCGGAGTGGGTAGCGATGGAGAGCCGCTGCTTGATCCAAAGTCCATTAAGCTTGTTAGCGCAAAGTCCTATTCTGTTAAAGACTACAATGCTGCGATGGAAAAGGGGAAGCCCTTGTTTTGCAAGGCGTACGGATGGACGGAAGAACAATACGACGCGGCAAAAAAAGGAAGCATTAAAAACAGAAAGCGACTGTAATTAAATATATCCGTTTGCCAATCGAGGCAAACGAAGTGGCAATTTGAGCCGAACATTACGCGAAAGCGTGTTGTTTGGCTCTTTTTTGTAATACGCAGCGGGGAATGACGCTGTGGAAATAAAAGGAGAGTAAAAATGGCAGACGAAATCATGACTTTTGATGAAATACTGGCTGACCCCACCTACAAGGCGGAGTTTGACAGGCGAATCACAAAGGCGCTTTCGACTGTTCAGAGCAAGCTGGACGCGGAAGTGGAAAAAAACAAGCAGTTTTTAGCAAACGGCAACGCGGAAACGGACGCACTCAAAAAGGAGATCGAGGGCTACAAGTCCAAGATTGCCGATTATGACTACGCAGACGTTATCCGTAAAACGCTTTCTGAGAAAGGCGTGAAGTTTAGCTCTAAAGCTGCCGAGAAGGCGTATTTGGCAGACCTGAAAGCAAAGCATCTTGAAATCAAAGACGGCGCGCTTGATGGGTTTGACAAATGGCACGAGGAACAAGTCAGCGCCGATCCGTCCGCGTTTCAGGATGGCGTAAAAATTGACTGGTCCGCTGCCGTTGGCGGCGGTGAAAAGAAAACTGACACCAATGCCGCGATGAACAATCTGATTCGCGGCGCACTCAAGTAACAAAAAGGAGAATATAACATGGCAAGTATTGATCGTTCCGCACTTTCTGGCCTGATCCCGGAACCCGTAACCCGCGAGATCATGCAGGGCGCTATCGCTGAATCTGCCGTTCTTCGTATGGGCCGCAGACTGGCGAATATGTCCAGCAAGACGCAGACCATCAATGTGCTCGACGCGCTTCCCTCCGCGTATTTCGTCAACGGCGAGGCCACTGACGGCGGCGCCGGTGAGGCATTCAAGCAGACCACCAAGATGGCGTGGGACAAGAAGAAGCTGTACGCCGAGGAGATCGCTGTTATCGTCCCCATCCCCGAGGCTGCTCTCGATGATGCGGACTATGACATTTGGGGCGAGGTCAAGCCCCGCCTGACCGAGGCTTTCGGCAATGTCATTGACGGCGCTATGCTGTTTGGCAAGAATAAGCCCAGCACCTGGCGTGATGGCATTGTGCCCTCTGCTATTGCTGCGGGAAATGGTGTTCCTGTCAGCTCTGACATTTACGCCGACATCATGGACGAGGGTGGTCTGATCTCCAAGGTCGAGCTGGACGGCTTCAATCCCAACGGCGTGATGTCCGCTATTCAGATGCGCGGCAAGCTCCGTGGGCTGAAAGACACCACCGGCCAGCCTATTTTCAAGACCGATATGCAGGGCGCTACCCGCTACGGCCTCGACGGCATGGACATGTACTTCCCCATGAACGGCGCGTTCGACCCTGCGCAAGCACAGATGATCGTCGGCGATTGGAGCCAGCTCGTCTATGCCATCCGCCAGGATATGACCTTCAAGGTGTTCACCGAGGGCGTTATCCAGGACCCCGCCACGAAGGAAATCGTTTACAACCTCATGCAGAACGATATGGTCGCACTGCGCGCTGTTATGCGTCTTGGCTGGGAGATTGCAAACCCCATCAACGCTTACAACGCAGAAAAGGTGAACCCGTTCCCCTTCTCCGTTTACGGCAAGGGCGGTGCTATTTCCACCGTTGCTGTGTCCCCTGCTACCGCCACCGTAAAGAAGGGCGAGAGCAAGCTGTTTACCGCCAAGGTTGGCGGTGAGGGCATCATCAACGGCGAGGTTGAATGGTCTCAGGATGGTGCGAAGAGCAAGATCAGCGATGAGGGTGTCCTGACTGTCTCCACTGCCGAGACCAAGGGTAGCATCACCGTTACCGCCAAGTCCAAGCAGGACGGCACAAAGACCGGCACTGCTACTGTCACTGTTTCTGGCTGATTTGAAAGGAGCTGACCCAATTGACATACGCTGATTACACATACTACTCCGGTGTCTATATGGGCACTGTAAGCAGTGGGGATTTTCCGCGTCTGGCTGTCCGGGCCAGCTCCTTCCTCGATTATTTCACGCAGAACCGAGCCAAGGACAACGTGGATCTGGATGCGGTAAAGATGTGCTGCTGTGCGCTGGTTGACAAGTATGCGGTTATCGAAGCTGCGCAGACGCTTGCCATGAAGAACCTTGCGACTGCTGCCGCTAATGACGCAGAAGTCAAAAGCGAAACGGTGGGCGGTTATTCCCGCACACTTGCGACCGGCGGCGAATCTGCCGTTTCCGCACTGAACGCTACGGATGGAGCAAGAAAGCTGCTTGCAGAGACCTGCATGGAGTATCTCGCCCATACTGGCTTGCTGTACCGAGGGAGGGGGTGCGGATCATGTACGCTCCCCACACTGTAACGATCTACAATCCGGTCAAAGAAACCGACAAGGAGACGTTTCAGGAAACGAAAAAGCTGTATGTGACCGTACTTCGTGGCGTGATGCTGCAAGCGTCTAAAGCTGTTAACGTGCGCGAGAGCGGGCTTACCGGAGCGGATGCAGTTGACCTCTACATCCCGTTTGGCGTGGAAGCCGTGGACGGCTTTACCGGCAAGGTGAAAACCTATGTCGGTCCGCAGCGGTTTTACGCCGCAGAGGACAAAACCGACCTGTGGACGCTTTCTGTCAAAGGCAATGGTGGGACAACGTTTTTCATCAAAGGCGAGTTTGTGACAGACAATGAAACCGTGGCGCTGGCTCAGGACAATTGCTACACCGTGACCAAGGTTGACGAAAAGGATTTCGGTAGCGTTGATATGCAGCACTGGCAGGTCGGAGGCGTGTGATATGGCGTTGAAATTTTCCGTTCAGACGGACGGCATGGACGCTGCAAAAGAGGCCGTTTCCAAGGGCTGTGATCGCGCAGAACACGTTCTGGCGGTGCAGATCGCAAAAGATACCGCTCCGTTCGTACCTATGCTCACAGGCTCTCTGAGGATGCGTACAAGGGTAACGGGAAACACGGTTGTTTATCCAGGGCCGTATGCCAGATATCTGTACTACGGCAAACTGTACGTTGACCCGCTGACCGGAAGCTCTTATGCGCGGAAGGGCGTTACGAAGGTTCCGGCGGTGCCAGAAAAGAATTTGATTTTCCACAGAGCCGGGACCTGCTCCCATTGGTTTGAAGCATCCAAGGCACAGAACATGGAAAAGTGGGTGCGTGTAGCAGAAAAGGCGGTGAAGCGTGATCTCTAAAGAAAAACCTGTAATGCTGGCATCCAGCAGCGAAAAGGCAGACCTTGACCGCCTGATGCTGATTTGGGCGAACCGCTTTCCCGGTATTCCGGAGAATGTGGATCTGATCAAATACGAGTATTTCGCGGCGAAAACGGTAGGCATGGCACTTTCCTCCGTTCAGGGTGCCGTTATCACCAAGAAGTATATCTGCGGTGGCTATCAGGCGGAGTATTCGTTTGAAATCCACTACCAGATCGCACCACCCGGAAAGAGCGACGATACACGCTTGAAGGCGGTTGAAGTGCTGAACAAATTTGCGGACTGGGCGCAGATGCAGCGACCGGACATTGGAGAGGGCAGGCGCGCCCTCCGCGTTGAGACTTCTGCGTTTGCATCGTATCTCGGCGCGACAAGCGACCAATACGAGGACTACATGGTCCCGCTAAAACTGATTTACGAGGTGAATGTATAATGGCAGATTTAACTTTTGCGACGCCCGAAGGTCAAACCATTGACCGCGAGCTTTTGATCGCGTATCTGAATACCGGCTCTAAGGAAGCTCCCACTTGGAGCGCCATCGGTAAGCGCGTGGAGGATTCCAGCGAAGAGATGGACTGGGGTCAGGAGAGCAAACAGGACATCCTGGGCAACACCTTCACCACCATGAAGAAGCCCGTTATTTCCCAGACCTTTGATCCCATCCCTCTGGATGCCGGTGACGCTGCTGCGGTGAAGATGTGGAACCTCGCCGTCAAAGATCATGACGCGCAGGCTCTTGCCAATCAGGACATGATGATTGGACACTTCTACGCTACGTCCGGCGAGGCGAAGTTTGCCGAGCGGTATGATTCCTGTGCTATTGCCGTGACGGGCATCGGCGGTGACGGCGGCGGTACGCTCAACATCACGAGTGAGATCACCTACGGCGGCAATCGTACGCTGGGCACCATTACCAAGGATACCAGTGGTGTGACCTTTACGGCAGGGGCTTAAAAACAAAGGGGCGGGCGCAAACCCGCCCCAATTTCGGAGGCTATTATGAAAGACCTGATTTTCGATACCGGTTTAGTTACCTACAACATCAACGGCAAATGTGAATTCTCTTTTAACCCCACTGACAGCGCCTTTGTGGAAAAGCTGTTTAATGCCTTTGATATCCTCGACAAGAAGCAGGATGCATACAAGGCAGAGGTGGAAAAGACCGCCAACAAGCGGGAAGTTTTTGAAACCGCCCGGAAGATGGACGAGGAAATGCGCGAGATCATCAACGATGTGTTCGGCTTTGACATTTGCGCTGCCCTGTTTGGCGAGATGAACGTATACGCGCTGGCGGACGGCCTGCCGGTGTGGGCAAACCTGATGCTTGCCATCATGGATGAGGTTGACACCACCTTTGCCCGTGAGCAGAAAGCCACCAACCCCCGCGTGAGCAAGTATACAAAGAAGTACCATAAATGAGGTACGATCTGCCGACTGCCGTAGAGGTAAACGGCACTGAGTACCAGATACGCTCTGACTATCGCGATATCCTGACGATCATTGAGGCACTGTCTGACGCTGAGTTGTCAGAGGAAGAAAAGGCCGAGGTCATGCTTGATATTTTCTATCCAGATTTTTCGGAAATGCCGCAGAGCGACTACGAGGAAGCAATCAAGCAATGCGCAAAATTCATCAACTGCGGCGAAGAGCAGCGCGAGGAAAAGCGTGGGCCGAAGCTGATGGACTGGCAGCAGGACTTCCCTCTGATCGTTGCCCCGGTCAACCGTGTTCTGGGACAAGAAGTCAGATCCGTTGAGTATCTGCACTGGTGGACGTGGGTATCCGCGTATCAGGAAATCGGGGATTGCACCTTTGCCCAGGTTGTGGGGATCCGCAATAAAAAGGCAAAGGGGAAGAAGCTGGATAAAAGCGAACAGGAGTTTTACAAGCAGAACCGGCACTTGGTTGATTTCAAGCGGCAGTACACGGCACAGGACGAGGACGTTATCAGCAAGTGGATATGAAAACCGCCCTCCGGAGAGGGCGGCTGATTGTGGGGTTAGTTCTCTATCAATTCTGCATCAATGCTGACTGTTTTAGGATCAAAAGTTAATTTATATGTTTTTGACTCGCAAACATTCAGCTTAAATTTTTGGCTTGAAACACATCCGCGAGCAATCGAAATTGTGTGGTAACCAAAATTGAGGCGTAAAGAAACGGGCGCGTCCAAATTATGCCCTGTTTTTTCTCCGTCAATAATTAAAATTGATTTCCCCTCCATAACTGAACGAGGGCGTTCACGTTCCACATAAAAGTTTGGCGAGTTTGAATCAGTGGCATTTATTAAATTAGACATTTTTTCCACTAATGACTCCGATCTTTTTTGGAATAATTCGTCTGGTATTATACCAGAATCGTGCAAGTCTTTTAGTTTTTGCAATTCATCCAAAATTGACCCGTTTGTTTGAGTATTATCACTTTTGCTCGGTGTTGTTTGGTTTGAAATTGCAATTAACTTATCAAACAATTCTTTTTCCTTTTTCTTGTTTCCCGTTGGGGGAGTTGGCGTACATTCAATTACAGCGGTAGTTCCGTCTGCATATTCGACAAAAAAACTATAAAGGGAAAAGTTTGAGGTATGAAACAACAAAGTTTCTTCCGCTTGCCTAACGCCAAGGAGCTTTGCGGACTTAATTTTGCTTGGGTTTTTGCTAAAAAGGCTCATCATATCACTCCCTAACAATTATTTTATTCAATATAGCATATAAAATTGCACATTTCAAGCAATATAGGAAGAGGGTGATTGCGTGGCAGATGGTTCCGTTATTATTAAGGCAGATGTTGATGACAAACAGGCGCAGGCTGAATTAAACCGGCTTACTAAAAAAATAGATGCGCTCAACGATAAAATCAGCGATAAAAAGCAAGAGCAAATGCCGCTGGTTGAGCAATCAAAACAATTAGGGGCTATTCTTGATGACGCAAAGGCAAAGTTGGACTACATGAAAAGCGGCGATGCGTTTTTTACATCCAGCTCTATAAAAGATCAAGAGCAGACAGTAGCATCATTGCAAAAAGAATGGGATGGTGTGCAAAAAAAGGTTGAGACTATGGATGCGTCCATTGCCAAAGATACCCGAAGCCTTGAACGAATGGGTAACCGGGCAGGAGAACTTTCTGCGCAGCTTGCCGGGGCAAAAAGACATACTCAGGGGATGTCACCCGCAGCCCAAGAAGCGGCAAAGCAGATGGATAAATTCACTAACCGCATCAAGGGCCTTGCTCGACGCGTTTTCGTTTTTACGCTCATTACAAAAGCGCTTCGTGCCTTAAAAGACTATATGTGGAGTGCCATTCAAACAAACGAAAAGGCTATGAAAGCAGTTTCTAAGTTGAAGGGTGCTTTGATGATTTTGGCGCAGCCTATTTTGAATGTGCTTATCCCTGCTTTTACTGTTTTTGTAAATGTGCTGACACGCATAGTCAATACAATTTCTGACCTCGTTTCAAAAATATTTGGGACAACGGCAGAAGCATCTGCGGAAGCTACTGAGAATCTATATAAAGAAAGCAGCGCGATGGATAAAACGGGGAAAGCCGCAAAAAAAACAAGTAAATCTTTAGCATCTTTCGATGAGATCAATAAGCTTTCCGGCAATGATGACAAATCTAAAAATGGACCGGATTTTGCAACAGGAATAAACGATCAACTTAGCGCAATCATGGAGCTGTTTACCGGTGCGCTGCTTCTTGCCATCGGCGCAATTCTAACATTTTCCGGTGCCAATATCCCGGTAGGAATTACTCTGATGGCTTTAGGCGCTGCTGCGATCTGGGGTGCTATAAAGACAGACTGGGGGGCAATTGCAAAATTGCTACAAGGCCCAATCGGAGTTGTTACTGCGATCTTATCAGTTGCGTTGCTTGTAATCGGTGCAATTATTTTGTTTTCCGGAGCAAACATCCCATTGGGCTTGGGGCTGATGGTTGCTGGTGCAATTGGACTTGCGTCTGTTGTCGCAGCTAATTGGGATACTGTTAAAAAGATGTTGCAAGGCCCAATCGGAGCCGTTGTTGCGCTTTTGAGTTTTGCACTACTCGTAATCGGTGCAGTGATTTTGTTTTCCGGCACAAATATCCCCCTTGGCCTTGCACTGATGGCTGTTGGCGCTGCCGGGATGGCAACGGTCATTGCGGCAAATTGGGATACGATCAAAGAGGCATTGCAAGGCCCTGTTGGAGCAGTTGTTGGGCTACTTTCAGGCGCATTGCTTGTATTGGGTGCAATCTTGGCGTTTAGCGGCGCAAGCGTTCCGCTCGGTTTAGGGCTAATGGTTGCCGGTGCAATTGGGCTTGCGACTACAGTTGCGGCGAATTGGGATACAATTAAAACCTTACTGCAAGGCGCTATCGGCGGCGTTGTTGCCGTGGTCAGCAGCGCACTATTGGTTATCGGCGCAGTCTTAGTATTTAGCGGAGCCGCACTTCCTCTTGGAATCGGCTTGCTTATTGCCGGTGCTGCTGGTCTTGCGGCAACGGTGATTGCAAACTGGGACACAATAACAAATCTGTTGGGTGGCCCCATCGGAGCAATCACAGCTATGATAAGCGGTGCGTTGCTTGTATTGGGCGTGATCCTTGTGTTTACCGGAGTTGGTATTCCTCTCGGTTTGGGAATGATCGTCACCGGAGCAGCTGGACTTGCCTCTGTGGTGGCACTCAACTGGGACTATCTAAAAGAAAAACTAAGCGAAACGTGGGAAGGCATCAAAGCCTGGTGGCAATCAAGCGTTGCAAAGTATTTCACCGTTGAGTATTGGCAAGACCTTGGTAAAAACATTATTGATGGATTGCTCAATGGCTTGAAGTCAGCGTTTGAAAGCGTGAAATCTTGGGCTTCTAATGCAATGGGGAGTATCAAAAATGCATTTACAGGTGGCGGTAACGTCCGCGCACCTGCTATCAATTCCGCATCCGTTCCGCGTTTGGCGACCGGCGCAGTTATCCCCCCGAACCGTGAGTTTTTGGCGGTGCTAGGCGACCAGAAGCAGGGGAACAACATTGAAGCTCCTGAATCTGCCATCGAGGCAGCGGTGGCCCGTGGTATGGCGCAGTATGGCGGTGGTAATCAGACGGCAATCCTTAAAATCGGCGAACAGGAATTGGGCCGCATCATCTTCAAGCTGAACAAAGACCAGACGCAGCGCGTCGGTATTAAAGTGACCTAAAGGCGGTGTATATGAATTACATCAAAATTAACGGGACTTCATTTGATGTGAATGTCGCGATCTCCAAGTACAATGAAAATTTCAGCGTTCTCGATGGGGAGAATGCTGGGAGATCGAAAGACACAGGCCGGATGATCCGTGATGTTCTGGGGACGTACATCGGGCATAAGGTGACCGTTTTCCGCAGAGGGGACGATTACAGAAGCTACGATGCGTTCTGGAACTATCTCAAAGCCCATTCCATTGACGATTCCGTTTTGCTTGAAGCTGCGGACGGCAACACAACTATTTCCTATCGCGCATACTACACCAGCGCATCGCACGATATTGAAAAAGTTGAAAACGGAATCAATTATTGGGGAGAAATTGAAATCCATTTCATCCCAATCGCACCGCAAATCACGCGGTAAGGAGGGCGTATGGATTATATCATGATCGGCCCCTACCAGTTTGATCGGGATGCATCTAAGGACGATATGCGCTTAGACTACTGCTCATCGTTTCAAGAAGTGGCATTGGATGAAAGCAGTCTTTCGTTCGATACGGTCAGCGTAGAGGTTTGCACTAAAACAATAGGCACACAGCTTTCTGCACTCCCGAATAACACCCCAATCATTGTTTACAGAGGCGGCGAAATCAAAGCAAGATTTGTAAGCAGCGGCGTTTCTCGTATCGGGCCTGTCACCTATCAGCTTACAGGACGCTCCCCTATGGGCGCGCTTACCGGCATGGTGCATACCGGCGGCATTTACACAGGTCAGACCGTGGAAGAGGTTGTAAAAGAAATCTGCGGCAACATCCCTTCGCTGATAAAAAGTGTATATGCCGGGGTCAAACTTTATGGTTGGCTTCCTTATGCGGATGGGAAAGAACGCTCTGCACGAGACAACCTCGCACAAGTGCTTTTCGCCATTGGGGCCTATCTCCGCACAGACCTGAACGGTGTTTTGAGAATTGAACCCTTGTGGGACGGCACGGCATCGTTGATTGATGTCGACCGATCTTACACCGGAGGAACCGTAAAATACGATTCACCCATCTCCGCCGTGACGGTGACGGAGCATCAATACGTTGCGGGAACGGAGGTAAAGAAGCTATTCTCCGGCACGGCGCAGAATGGCGATATCATCACATTCTCCGAGCCGATGCACTCCCTCTCTGCGACTGGCTTCACAATCTTGGAAAGCGGCGCGAACTACGCCAAGATCTCCGCTGGCGCTGGCGCACTGACTGGCAAGGCGTATATCCACAACACCCGCTTAATCACTCAGCCTGTGACGGCTGGCGCTGTGGAAAACGTCAAATCAGTTACAGACGCCACACTGGTATCTCTGGTGAATTCCTACGCCGTGGCGAAGCGTCTTGCGGACTATTACCGATGCCGCGAGACTATCACCAATGACATTGTAAGCGGGCACGAGAAACCGGGCCATGTTGTAAGCGTATATCATCCGTATGACAAGAAAATGGTTTCTGCGTGTATCCAGTCTCTGGACACCACCATGAGCGCAACGCTCAAGAGCAGCATGGAAGCACTGGTGGGCTTCACCCCGGCGCAGCCGGAGGCGGCGGAGTATCTGGACGAGCGGGTAGTCCTCACCGGCTCCGGCAAGTTCCAGATCCCGGAAGGCACCACAACGATCCACTATGTGATGATCTCCGCCGGGCAGGGCGGGCGCTGCGGCAAAAAGGGCGAGGATACCCAATCGGGGCCTAAGTTCTCGTGGACAAACCCGGTTTTTGAGGATCGGGTAGACGGCTATGCGTTGGCGCTGGGTGGCAAGGGCGGTCTCGGCGGCAAGGGCGGCATGGGCGGCAGAATCGTAGAAGGCGATCTCGACGTGTCCCAGCTGAAAAGCCTTGCCTATGATTGCGGAAAAAGCGGCAAGGGCGCCGAATTCAGCCCGGACGATCTCCCCGGGACGGACGGCACGGATACGGTGTTCCACGGCATGACTACGGCGGGCGCGTCTGCTCCCGATTTTGGCTTCACGGATCCTATCACCGGGGAGCAATTCGGCGGCGTCGGTGAGGACGGCCTCCCCGGCGGCGACGGCGCCGGACGTGATCCGTCTGTGAGTGAGTACACAGATGATAGCGTCCAGCAATATGTCAATGGCACGATTGCTTATGACGAGGACGGGAACGCATTCACCCCCGGCCCTGTGGCTGGCAGCGATGGGAAAATCAGCATGACCAGAATCGCATCAACAAGCACCCCGCGCAGTTTCGGCTGGTACAGCTCCGGTCTGGGCGGCGGCCCGGCAGCGGGAGCCAACGGCAAAGCCGGATCCTCCGGACGCGGCCTGCCGGGCGAGACAACCGTTAATGTGACCGGCGGCCCCGGTGCGGACGGCATGACAGCCACGCTCACCCCCTCCAAGCCGAAACGGTACGGCAGGGGCGGACGTGGCGGCTACGGAGGCGGCGGCGCCGGCTCAGGCGGCATTGCCGTAAAGAACGGAAACGGCACCATTACCCCCGGCACTCCCGGGTCCGGCGGTTTAGGCGGCCCGGGCGGCCCAAGCGCGGACGGCTGTGTTATTTTGTACTACCGCAAATTCGGGCAAGCAAAATCAGGGCCGTTGGTCCAGCGGGGCGGCGGGTTGTTTTTCGACCGCCTAAACAAACTTTTTATCGTGTGAGGTGTGAAAAATGACGATTGAACAGAGAGTCGCAGTCTTGGAGGAAATTTTCTCCAAGCTGAACGACTATTACACATCCGCCTACTCCGGCGAGGAAATCGACGCGCGGCTGGCGTCCGCCGGTGTGCCTATCGGCATCACCAAGGAGTACAAGAGCGTGGCCGAAATGAACCAGGACTTCACCGGTACGGACGTCCAGCGCGGCCAGTTCGTCCTGATCCTGCCAGACAGCACGGCCTCCGCGGACTACGGCAAGGTGTACCTCAAGGGCACGGCCAACTGGGTGTACGCCTTCACGCTCACCACGCTCACGTCCATCAAAGGCCCCATCGGCCCTCCCGGTAAAAAGGGCGACAAGGGCGATCCCGGCGAGGCCGGTTCCAGCTTCGTCATTTTGGGTTACTTTGATACGCTGGACGCCCTCAAGGCAGCCGTCCCCAATCCCAAGGCCGGTGACGTGTATGGCGTGGGCACTGCGCCTCCGTACAACATCTACATCTGGGATTCCGTCCACGGCAAGTGGGTGGGCAACGGCAACCTGCAAGGCCCGCAGGGCGAGCAGGGCATCCAAGGCCCCGAAGGGAAACAGGGGCCGGAGGGCAAGCAAGGCCCGGAAGGCCCCGTGGGCGGTTCCAGCAACTTCGTCCGCTACGATGCGCCCCAGAACCTCACAGACGAGCAGAAGGCGCAGGCGCGGAAAAATATCAACTCCGCCCCCGGCGGGTTTGGGTGGGGTGAAGCGATGAAAGATGTGCTCGCATCCGATGCCGAAGACACCTATGAAACATACTGTGGCAAGCTTGATGCGTTACTTGCCGATATGCCAGACGGAACATCACAACTTATTTATACACGTGGTCCAGCTTCAACGGGCCAATATTCTGGGGCCGGGAATATCGTTGCCGTTCTATCAAAACTATTAGGTACAAGCGCATCACTGATTGGCATTTCGCCCGAACCGAGAGGCACTACCAATGGATTGTGGCGAATGTTAAAGGATAATGGGGTGTGGCGGCCAGTCGAATGGAGTAATCCTCCCATGGAACTGGGCGTAGAGTACCGCACAACTGAGCGGTATCTGGGCAAGCCGGTTTATGTGAAAACGATAAACATGGGAAATCTCCCGGGCAATGCCGTGAAGCAGGCCAGTTTCCAGTCGAATAACGTTGTCGATAAAATCGTATCCGTAACCGGCCAATGTACTTCCGACTCAGGAGTGAGCATGTCCTTGCCTTACCACGCAGGGTCTGGCCCGAACTGGAATACCGTAATTCTTGTTGGCGCGACAGGGGCAGGAACAGCTCAAATCGTCACATTTTATGAAGATTTTGCCGGATATACAGATGCCTATGTCACGGTAAAATACACAAAACTGGAAGATTAAAGTAGGCGGCTCTATGGAAAACACCTGCATCTGTTGCGGGGCAGTCATCCCCGAAGGCCGTCAAGTGTGCCCAATTTGTGAGCGACAATGGCCTGAATTTTAATCTGCACGAAACCAAGTCGGACTTTTGACTTGCACGAAAGCAAGTCGGAATTACCCTAAAAACTGCAACTTTTTAAGGGGTGTGAAATGGAAATTTTACAAATTGTATTAACTGCCGCCACCGGCTCCGGCGTGACCGCCATCATCCTCGCGATCCTCCAGCGGAAATGGGCCAAGGATGACAAGCGGGACGCCATCGTGGACGCGCTGAAAGTGCTGCTGATCGACCGGGTGCGCTATCTGGGCCAGCATTACATTGCAGACGGCAGCGTCAGCCTGTCAGACAGGGAAACGCTGGACGAGATGCATCAGGCGTATAAATCCCTTGGCGGCAACGGACACCTGAAAATCATCATGGCCGAGGTCGGCGAGCTGCCGATCCGGAAAGAGTGAAAGGAGAACGCTATGGAAAACATCAAGAAACGGCTGGGCAATCTGCTTGCGGTGAAGTCTCTGGTGACCATCACCCTGACGGTGATCTTCGCGGTGCTGGCTCTGCGGGAGAGCATCAGCGGCAGCGAGTTTCTGACCATCTTCACGGTGGTCATCGGCTTCTACTTCGGCACCCAGCGGGTCAACGAAGACAAAAACAGTTAAAACCGGTTGAAAAATCAACCGTAAATTTGAAAGGGGACATATTATGAACAAGATCTACGAGAACATCATCACCGAAGGCAAGCAGAACGGCAAGCCCATCGAGGCCATCAACGCCGATCTGAAAAATGCCGGAGCAAACTTCCACCTGAATCCCGACGGCGGCGTGGCCGGGTGGACGGAGCAGGAGATGAGAGAGGGATTCATCCCGGCTGAGACCGAGCCGGAGGCGCTCCCTCAGACGCTGGATACCCATCGCCGGGAGGATCTGGCGGGCACCGTCCAGATCCAGCGGATCGTCGGAGCCACCTATGAGGTGACCTATGACGAGGACGGCTACTTCATCAAGGCTTCGCGTGTGCGCCATGGTTGATACGTTTGACTGCGCCAGAGCGCAGATCTACCACAACACGCAGCGCTTGACACCGGCGCAAATTAAGGCCAAGACCGGCTGCACCCACATCATCAACGGCTACCTGTTCAACGGGCGCTTCGTTCCAGTTGGCTGGTGCGTGATTGACGGCAAGATCATCAGCCGGGACAAATACCAGGACTGGGGCGTGTCCATTGGCAGTGACGGCAAGCCGCAGATGCTGACGGACCGGGGCGGATCGTTTTTGTCCGGCGTGCCCATCCTCAAGGCCGGGTCCAAGCTCTATCGGGGCCTGACCGCCGACGTGGCCCGGCCTGCTGCCCGGACGGCGGTGGGCTGGATGCCCAACGGCAAGGTATGCCTGTGGTGCGACAAGACCAGCCTGACCCGGAACCAGCTTCAGGACAAGCTGCTGGGGCTGGGCGTGGTGGACGCCCTCATGCTGGACGGCGGCGGCTCTACGCAGGGCATTTTCCCCGGTGGCAAGGTAATCAGCAGCCGGAAGGTGCCTACCATGCTGCTGTTCTGGGAGCGGTCGGCGGTCCAGGCGGAAGATCAAGCCCTCGTATGGGGCAAGGCTCACGGCCTGCTGACGGACGCCAACGCCGGTGAGACCGTGACCCGCGCCGATATGATCCGGGCGCTCTATAAGTTGGAGGGCAGCCATGGTTGAGATCAACGCTTACAGCAAAGCCGCCTCCGGGGGCAAGCAGCTGTCCACCCATTTCAAGGTGCGGGAGTTTGCGTGTGGAGACGGCAGTGACGCTGTTTTGGTGGCTCCCCGGCTGGTGATGGTGCTGGAAACCATCCGCGCCCACTTCGACGCTCCGGTGGTCATCCACAGCGGGTACAGAACGCCGCAGTACAATGCCAAAGTGAACGGCGCGGCGCACAGCCAACACTGCTATGGCATGGCGGCGGATATTTCCGTCAGCGGCCAGAAGCCGGCAGCGGTGGCGGCCTTCGCCCGGACGCTGATGCCCGATTGGGGCGGCGTGGGCGTCTACGCCAAGAAGGGCTTTACCCACATCGACGTCCGGGAGAAACGCTCCGACTGGACGGGCTAAACATCTGAAAGGAGGGCCAGAAGATGGCAACAACATCCACGCGGTTAATCCGCGCTCTGCAAGTCTGGAAAACCTATGGAAAAAGAACACCGGGAGATCCGGGCGCTGTTGTCATCCATGGCCCCGGCCCGGGCGGCGCAGGCCGTCCAGCTGGTAGGCTTGCCGCCTGACGAAGAAGCGGCGGTGCTGGCGGTAGACGTCCACGGCCAGAGCTGCCTACAGGCGGCGGCGCTGCTCCACGTCAGCGTGGACGGGTTGGCCAAGATCCGGCGGCGTGCCTACGCCAAGATCGCGGATGATATGCAGGGATAGAGAAAAGCCGTGTCCGGTTCGGACACGGCTCTTTCTTTTTAGTTTGGCTTTTTCGGCGGCTCTAAAACACGGTGAAGTGTCACCGGGGCTTCCTCCGCGTTTGTGCTTACAAAAGTCGGGGCAACCCATTTCAGGATGAGCTTTCTTCCGGACGGGTCCGTTTTTGCGCCCGTCCAAAAATTATGCCAATGGCCCCGGCGCAGATGAGGACGCGGGAAGGCGTGGCTGCCGCAGGAGTGCTCCTGCTGGGCTGCGGATGCCCTGCGATAAGCGCGGACGGCGTTTCCGATGCGGACGCCTACGTCCCACTTGCGGATCTCCGCATAGCGATCTTTGACGGTCGGCGTCCGGCGCGTATAAAACGTCTGCTCCGAGTTCGGCGCAATCTCTGCGTTTTGCGCACAAAGGTACAAAACGAGCTGCAGGGTCTGCTTGTAGAAATGGGCCAACTTCCTGCGGGTTTCCGTTTCCTCCAACAGCGCGCGGCGGAAATCTGCCTTATCCTCCGGAATATTGCGGAACGCCTCTTTACTGGTTGTTTCGATGCTTTCCTCGATTGTCTCGCAGTCGATATGGACGGGGACGCCAAAAGTTCTACCATCCTGATGGAGGTATAGCAGGCGGAGCTCCCGATCCTTTGTGTAGGGATCAAATTCAAGATGTACAAAAACACCGTGATAAATTTCCCCATGCACCCCAGTCTCCGGGGCAAACTGGATATAAAAGCACGGGTACGGCAAACGTAAAAGCGCTTCCGGATCAAGCTTCAGATCGTCCGCCTGCTCAAAGAGCAATTCCTGCATCCCCTCATCCATCACAAAAACTTCTTTGCTGATCCGCCATGGAGCGAGGGCCGCGATCCGCTGGGCGTCCCGCATGGCCTGCACGCGCACCTCAAACGTATCTGGTAAGTTTTCAGTTGCCACGCTGATCGCGGCGGCAATGGGCGCGTAGCACCAATCGGGCCACGAGGGAAGGCCCTTCTCGCCATTGTCGGTGTGGAACATTGCCATATCGCTCCACGCTTTAGGATAATCCGCTGAAACCTGCTTTAGAAGCGATAACGGTGGATAAACGATATTTTTCATATAGCTCCGCCCTTTCCCCGGCAGATCATAGCAGATCCCGGGCGTTCACGCCCAGCGCGTCGGCGAGGGCGAAAATGTTCTTCGCGGTGATATTTTCTGTGCTGATGTTGCCGGCCTCAATCTTCTGAACCTGCCGGATGTTAATGCCGGCCTTCTCGGCCAGCTGCGACTGTGTCAGCTTCGCCATGCGCCGGGATTGCTCCAGCTTTGTGATAAGATTGTCCCGGCAATCTCTGCCGGCTTTGGCCAGCGAGCAGACGGTGCAATCACCGTCTGCCCGCTGGCAGTCTGCGTATTTCTTGCGCATCGGATGGCCCCCTCAGTTCATGAGCTCCAGGATCGCGCCCAGCTGCTCAGCGTCCCAGCCCTCATCGATGGCCTGATCCAGCATGGAGGCCAGCTGATCCAGCATCTTCTGCGGAGCGCTGGTGCGGATCTCGTCCTCGCTCAGATGGAAGGCCCAGTCCAGCAGCAGGCCACCGTGGGCGTTGTCGCAGGTTTCGGCCCAGATGTCAGTGCCGGAGGTGGAGTAGAATGCACGAGGGTCCATGTCGGCCCAGTCGGCGGAGTCTTTCGCAAACTTGATAGCGGCGTTGGTGTAAGCGGTAATAGTCATTTTTCTTTTCTCCTTTTAAATGATGCCCCAAGCTTGGAGCCAAGATTCGATGTAGTCAGCGTCTTCATCATTGCAATCCTCGCCGGCACCGGAGGCGATCAGCTTGCGGATCTGCTCAAGCTCCTGCTCTGCCTCGGGGTTATCTGCGTTCTCAAGATCGTACTGTGTAAACGGGTCGCCATTCGTGGATACCAGGAACTCGCCATCGAGCTCAGGGACGGGGTAGTAGATCGTGTTCGTTGCGTCCCCAATGCACAGGGTACCATCTTCAATGTTGCTTTCGTAATACTCGGGGATGTAGTCGATCTTCTTCATAATTTTTTCCTCCTTGGGTTTCCCCTCTCTTTATGCTTCTACTATACGCCATTATTGGCGTAAAGTCAAGAGAAAAAAGCAAAAAAACAAAATATTTTTCGGGCAGTTTGAGGGCAGAATGCAGGCAGTTTCCGGGCAGTTTGGCTGTCCGGATTTTTTGTATCATAGAAGTGTAAAGGAGGCGCACACAATGTACGAGCGGCTTTTGGCCTGCGGGTATCCGGCGGAGTTGGCGCGAGATATTGTTGCACATACCGATCCGGCGGAGCTGGAACGCTGTGTGCACATGATTGAGCTTTTATACGATGACCGGAGGGAGTATGTATAGCTATTTCAACCCTAACCCAGCAGGGCGCAATGTATCGGATTGCACGGTGCGCGCGATCTGCAAGGCAACCGGAAAGGATTGGGGCGAGGTTTATTTAGGCCTTTGCATACAGGGATATTTAGACGGTGACTTGCCCAACGCAAACGCCTGCTGGGGATCATATCTGCGTTCGTTTGGATATCGGCGGTATATTGTGCCAGATACGTGTCCAGACTGCTACACAGTTGGCAGGTTTGCAGACGAGCATCCACGTGGGTCCTATATTCTGGCCTTGTCCGGCCATGTGGTCTGTGTAGAGGATGGGTGCATCTTCGACAGTTGGAACAGCGAAAACGAAATTGTTTTGTATTACTGGGTCAAGGAGGATGACTAAAATGGCTTACACACCTTACGGATGGCAAAATCCCTATTACGCACAGCCTATGCCGGATAACCTCATGCAGATGCGCCAGCAGCAGATGCAGTCCATGACGCCCCAGATGCCGCAGGCCCCGCAGAATCCAGTGGCGCAGAGCGGCGTCCAGTGGGTCAGCGGTGAGCAGGAGGCCCGCAATTGGATGATTGCGCCCAATGCCGCCGTGGCTTTGTGGGACAGCTCCGCGCCTACGGTGTACCTCAAGAAGGCAGACGCAAGCGGTAAACCGTCCCTCACGATTTATGACCTCGTAGAACGCGCAGAAACGCCGCACACGGCTCCACAGGAAAAGGGCGTGGAGTTTGTCACCAGAAAAGAATTCGACGCACTAGCGGCGCTTGTGAGCGAATTGAAGGGCAAGAAGAAGCGCAGGGAGGATGATGACGATGAGTAATCCCTTTTTTAACGCTTTGGGTGGCGGGAACACGCCGATAGGCCGGTTTCAACAGATGATGCAGCAATTCAACCAGTTCCGATCCTCTTTTCAGGGGGACCCGAAGGCGGAAGTTGAAAAACTTTTGCAATCAGGCAGGATGAGCCAGCAGCAGTTGAACCAGCTACAAGAAATGGCGAAACAGTTTCAGGGTTTGCTTAAATAAGCAAACAAAAAGCAAAATTTAAGCAAGCGTCTAAGCAAGGTGTTTGCAAAATTATTAGGTTAATCAACATCGTGGCCACGATTTGATAATAAAAAACTGAAAGGAGTTTTTCTATGTCTCTTTCCTCTGACGGCGCTCCCATGCTGACGATGCCTGTGGCCCCCACCAATACCGGCGGCGGTTTTGGCTTTGGCGGTGACGGCGCATGGTGGCTCATTGTTCTGTTCCTGTTTATCTTTGCAGGTGGTTGGGGCAATGGCTTCGGTAACAACGGCAACGGAGGCGTGGTCGACGGCTACGTGCTGACCTCTGATTTTGCCAATGTCGAGCGCAAGATCGACAGTGTAAATCAGGGCCTTTGCGACGGATTTTACCAGCAGGCGCAGCTTATCAACGGCACCAACATGGCGATGGCAAACGGCTTTGGGCAGGCTGAGCTTTCCCGCAGTAACCAGCAGGCGGCTCTCATGCAGCAGTTGACTGCCATGCAGATGCAGGCCGCTGAGTGCTGCTGCAACACCCAGCGCAGCATCGAGGGCGTGCGCTATGACATGGCCGCGCAGGCGTGCGATACCCGGAACACGGTGCAGAACGCCACCCGGGACATTATCGACAATGCCAACAGCAACAGCCGCGCCATTTTGGATTTCCTGACCCAGAGCAAGTTGCAGGATCTCCAGAGCGAGAACCAGGGCTTGAAGCTGGCCGCATCTCAGGCGGCACAGAACAGCTATCTGGTGTCTCAGCTCCGGCCTTCTCCCATTCCGGCCTACACGGTGCAGAACCCCTATTGCTGCAACCAGTTTGCCGGATGCGGTTGCTGACAACTGCATAGCGTAGCTTTTCCTCCATGCTGGGGAAATGGTCGGCCCCATGCCGATACTAAACCAAAGCGGCGGGGCAGTAGCCCTGCCGCTGATTTTATGAAAGGAGATTTTTATGCCTGAATACACTGCCATTGCCGCACAGACCGTAGCGGCAAACCAGAACGTGCTTTTTACGGAAGCACCGATCCCCTGCACTAAGGGCCTAGTGACGCACCGCGCAGGCTCCGGACTGTTTAACCTCCGTGGTAACTGCTCCCAGTGCCGCGTCCGCTATAAGGTGGACTTTATCGGCAATATTGCCGTAAGCACCGGCGGGACCCCCGGCCCCATCTCCGTTGCCATTGCGGTTGACGGTGAGCCGCTCCCGTCCTCCGTTGCGACGGTGACGCCCACGGTTGCAGGGGCATTTTTTAACGTGGCTGCATCCGAGTACGTTGACGTCACAAAGGGCTGCTGCGCGTCGCTGTCCATCCGCAACGTTAGCGACGAGTCTATTGACGTGAGCAACGCGAACCTTATCATTACCAGAGTTTGCTGAGAAAGGAGAACACAATGGGAATGAAATCTATGTATGAACTGCGGGATATGCTTTGCAAGGAACTTGACGAGTTGACCCGCAAGGGCGAGCTGGGTGCCGGGGATCTGGACATTGCCCACAAACTGACCGATACCATCAAGAACATCGACAAGATCGAGGCGATGGACGAGCGCGGCTATTCCGGGCGCTATCTGGACGATGACCTGCGCGGCTACGGCCGTGGTAGCTCTTATGCCCGAAAACATTATGTTCGCGGCCATTACAGCCGCACGGACGCCGCCGAGAATCTGCGTAGCCAGATCAATGACATGATGCGCGAAACCGACGATGACCGTATCAAGGACGCCCTGCGCCGTGCAATGGACATGATGGAGGACTAAGGGGGTAGGCCCCAATGATTGACGAGCGTGAATTGGCGCTATGGATCAAGCGGTTAGAGACGGAAGAGTCCAGCTGGGCGAACTATGAAAAACTGGCGGCACTGTATACCATCCAAAACCAGAACCGAGAGCCGGTGAGGGAAAGCCGTATGGCTGAGGCGTATTCTGCGGCTCCCGCGCCTGACAGCGATTTCCTCCGGGCGGTGTCTAACGTTGACCCAGCCCGTGCGTGGAAGGTCATGGACGAGCTGATGGACAGCTTGAAAGTGGTCAACGAGCGGGTTTATAATAGCGTCATGCGGAAATTGGAAAACTAAACTTAACCCCCTCGGCAAATGCCGGGGGGTTAGTTATATTTTAATGTAGGCGTTGCGACATGAAAATAAGACTAACTTGGCGTTACAAAAAACGCACCGTCATTGTCTGCGTCGATGCGCTGGATTGTGCGTACCCAAAATTCCTTTTTTGCCTGCCGGTCTAAATCAGGATATTCCTTCAACTCTCGCCGTAATGTTTCAAGGTCAAATTCTTTTATAGGCTCCGGGTTTATTGCCGCGAGCTGCTGTTTCAATTCCGTATAGTCTTTTTTGTATTCTTCGATTTCAATCAAATCCGACAGATACAGGTCTTTCAGTTTTTGCATTTTCCGCTTGATTTGCTCCGCCGTTTTGGGCTGCTTTTTTTCTGCGGTTTTTGATTTGGAGTAATACTTTTTTGCGATCCCCTCAAATTCCCGCAGAAGGTAATCCTCAAGCACATCTTCTCGGATTCTGAGGATGTGCGGGCAGTCGGCTGGATCAAGTGTGTGCGTTCTGCATCGGTAGTACTTGTACACCTGCTTTACAGTCTCCGGCTGCATATTTCTACCGCACTCCCGGCAACGGAGAATTCCGGTAAACAAATATATTCGATCCGCACTGGCGTTCCGCTGACTTCGCTGTTCCAGGATTCTCCGAGCAAGGTTAAAGGTTTCTTGATCGACAAGCGCTGGCAATGCGTTTTCCACGCCGAACGCCTCACCTAAGTACAATCGATTCGACAACGCATCCTTGTATTTGTTGTACGAGCGTTTGATCCCCCACTCCGTTGCCATATACCGCCTTAGTGCAAGGATGCTTTGCAGCCGTATAAAGGCAGGGAACATATCTCGCGCCGCATCAGCGGTTTCTTCATCTATGGCGTAGTGCCGGTTCTTCACGCAGATGCCGATGGGTGTTCTCCATGTGGTAGGCTGGCCCTTCAATCGCTTGCCTTCGTTAATGGCCTTGATTCGCTCGCTGGTGCGGTCAGCTTCGTCCTGTGCCACCGACAGCATGATATTCACCTTTAGCCGCCCGGATGCCGTGCGGGTCTCGTAATCTTCCCGCGTGGCCTGCCATGTGACGTGGCAGCGGTCTAATTCTTCCTGAACGGCGTAGTATCCGGCCACACTGCGGAACCAACGGTCCAGCTTGACAAATAAAATCGTGTCGATCTTCCCGCCCTTGCAATCTGCCAATAAGCGCAGAAGTGCTGGTCGCTGCTTGTATGGTTTTCTTGCGGATATTCCAGCATCCTCGTATACGCCGACAACCTCCATACCGTTGTCTGCGGCATACGCCAACAAGGATTCCCGCTGATCCCCCAATGACAGGCCGTTCCGTGCCTGTTCTTCCGTAGATACGCGGATATATAGTGCCGCTCTCATCAAATCCCCCTCCAATCAATGTACAAGCACCATACAGCCAGCAGAACGATAATGACAAACATTATAGCAATCACGTTGTTGCGGATACGGACACCGCGCCGCATGATCTCAATCATGTCCGCTTTCGCGTCAACATGGCGTTCCAACTCATCATTCCGCGCTTGTAAGGTTTCCTCAGTCGGCGTTAAGTGTTCTATGATTTCACACGTCTTATCGATCGAAATGCCAAGAGCTTTACAGATTGCAACAACGGTATAAAAAGATGGAGCTTTCGACAATTTAGAAAAATAGTTCTGAACGGTGGACAACGGAACGCCGGAAATATCGGAAATGTCCTGATAGGTCAGTTTCAATTCTTCTTTACGGATTCTGCACACTTCTTGGATGTTCATTTACATCACCTTAATTTCTTCGGGTTTTGAGCAATAAGTTTGCCAAAAGTGGGCCTGTCGAATGCTGTCATGTTGCAAAGTCTTGGTATTGAAGTAGTAAGGTAAAGCGTGATAAGGTCAAATCAAGCAGCGGCGGTCGCTCCCCGCTGGCTGCAAAAAGGCCCCGCCGTTTGTTGCAGAGGGCGGCGGGGCCTTTAGTTACTTATTGCTTCTCAAGTTTTACGGTCTGCGTAACTCCCATGGCAGACACTTCGTAACTGATTACGCCGTCCTGATAGGTAAACGTCTTCGTGTCATCGCCGCTGGCGAGAATTGCCATATCGGTCTGATCTTTATCATTTTCCGATTCCCAGGTGTACGGCTCATCCGCCGTGGTAGGGGCATCGAAAGAACCGGCCCAATAGAGGGCTTTGGTTTCTCCGTTATCAGATACCCAATACACCTCAATGGCATCTCCGGCAATGGTAGCGGCCTGCCATGCGTCATCTGCATTGCTGTTTGTCTGCTTCCACTCTCCAACGAGATCGGGTGGAGTTACCGGCTCGTTTTCTGGCTCGGCCTGATTCGTTTCCCCGCAGGCGGTTAACATGCCGAGGGCAAGAACCGAAGACAGCGCGATAAGCAAAACCTTTTTCATTTCAACTCTCCATTTTCTTATATTTTCGACTGCACAAAGTGCAATAATCGACATATAGCCCCGTTACTATAATTATTTGGAGGGACACAAAATGTTATGCGAAGAAGAAAACCATGCTATTCTTATTAGAGAGCGCCTAAAATCTGAGGTGCTATCACTTACTGACAGTCAGGTGGAATATGTTTTATGGAGGTTGGAATGTTTATTGCAAGAAGAGAATTAAATGATCTGCGGGAAGAAAACCGCAAACTCAAAGAACAACTTGCGGCAGAGCAAGAGAAGACGCGCCGATCTGCCATTATTGATAAGGCTGCTCTCCCACAGTGCAAAAGCCTTGCTTGCGCTGGATGCAAGTATGTTGTAGGACGGTACACCATTAGGAATGGATATTATATCCTTGGATGCGGGAAAGATAATCCTTGCAAAGAGTATGAACCGAGCGAGCTAACAGCAGAAAAGGTTGAATCTATCCGAGAAGCGCTGCTACAGCAATGGCAGTCGTAATAGCGTAAGGAATCCAGAACATAAAAAGCTCTTTCCACTGTTTCTCGATATAATCCCGACCGGCTAAAGTGATGCGAACAAATTCTGTTGCATCAACGCTTCCTCCCGCGCCGTCTGCGGTTCCACCCTCATCAAATATCGTTACCATCTCATCCATTTTGAGATAAGTAACATACTTGTTGGGCTGGTTAGGTTCAATCGGTTTGGAATCGTCTTTTTTAGTCAGCTGGTTTATTTCGTCTATACTTATTGATTCGGAATTATATAGCTTTTTCAAAATTTTATAAGCGGTCTTTTCCATACGTCACTTGTTTTCCTTTGCCCATTCCACGACACCTAAAAGTTTGGTGCATTGTTCATCGGTCAAATTCGCAATAGCGTCATATAGTTTTTGCCGCGCTGCGCTCAAGCCCTCGCCCTCTGTGGCGGGGGTTTCTTTTATGCTCTTATCTTCCGTTTTGCCCTGGAGCCATTCAACGGATACGTGATATTTTGCGGCAATTTCATGAATTTTGTTTTTGTAAGAGAGACTTGTTCCTTTTATCCACATTGAAACAATATCTCCGCTGTCATATCCGATGCTTTGAGCAAAATCTTTTTTTGCCCCTCGCACTATTTTCCCATTTTCATCGCAAGGAAGCAGAGACAGAATTCGCTCAAGTACAACATCCACAATAAACAACCCCCGAATTTGTACACTTATCCAAAACCGATAAAATTCGGTTAAGCTGATTGACAAACCGAATTTTGTGAGGTATCATATACCTAAGCCCACCGGAAAAGGGTACACGAAAACCAGCCCCCATAAAAGCGGCTTTTGCAATGTCTTTTGGCGATTTCATTGTAATACGCTTTCCGGGTCGTGTCAAGCGTGATTTCTCACATTCATGAGGTTTCGGCGGGTATTGACTGCGGCAGAGATAAAAAACCGCCCCGAAGTCTCTGCAACAAACTTCGGGGCGGTTGGAAGCGAACTCGTTTGCTAAATGGAATACCCCTCTGCAACAGAGTACGCCATTTGGCGCGTAGTTTAACTCCCATGCTTACCATACCACATATTTCTGCCGCAGTCAATGAAATCTCACACCGAAAGGAGGACGCATGACTTGGCATTGAAGGAACTTCGAGAACGCTCCGGGCTGACCCGTGCACAGGTGGCAAAGAAACTGAATGTGGATTTGTCCTGTGTGACGCATTGGGAGCTGGGCGACTGGCGACCGGCACGGAAGTACCACAAGAAGCTGGCGAGGATGTACGGCGTGACGGTGGACGAACTGTTCGAATCCAGCAGTGAGCAATAACAGGAGGACGAAAATGATTTTTGCAGCATGGAAAAGCGGATGCCGCATTCCCGCTGACGCGCAGAAGGTCGCTGACGAAATCTTAGCGATCGGCAGTTCCGCAACAACCGCCCAAATCCTCGACAAGGCGAGGGACGAGCAGACGGAGCTGCACAAGTGCTTCGATTGGAACGACGCTGAAGCTGCTGAAAAGTGGCGGTTGCAGCAGGCGCGACACATCGTCTGCAATCTGGTCATCAAGGAGAAAAGCGAAACGCCCCACCCAGAGGTACGCGTGTTCTTCAAGACGGACGCGGACAGCGGCTATAAGCCGACCGTCCTGATTATGCAGGACAAGGACGAGTATCGGAAACTGCTTGACCGCGCCCTTGCGGAGCTGAACAGTTTCAAGGCGAAGTACAAAACACTGGTAGAGCTTGACGGCGTATTTGACGCAATCGACAAGGTTGCTGGATAGCCAAACGGCGGTAAGCGGAAACAGGGGCGCGTAGCTTCTGATTTTAGGTCATCATATTTCAATACAGGACATGACATATCAGCTCATAACAAAAATCTAAACTACACTACACGCTTCTGTTTCTGCTTACCGCAGACGATAGTACATGACCGCGAATAACAACAAATTACCCGACAGAACAAAACAACATCGTGCGCTTGCTGTGGCTTATGAAGGCCATGAGCACAGAACTATAAAGAAAACGAAAAGATAACAAACCATAGAACATAACAAGAAAGCACAGCATAAGCCACAGCAAGCGCACGAGCAAATCAAGGAGGAAATGAAAGATGAAGAAAGACCGCATTATCGAAGTCCAGCCCGTAAAAATCGAACAGGTGACCATTCTGATCGAGGGCGACGGCGACCTTGTGTTGAACAAGATGAACGCCCGCACCGTCCGAGAGCTGACCGCCGCACGAGATGGCAAAAAGACCGTCAAGGAAGTTCCCAATATCTGGGAGGACATCATCACGGCGATCCACTGGCGGGACGGTTACCCCGTCGAGGACACATACCGCGACATGACCGAGGAAACCTTGCGCGATATGCTGACGAACAATGCGCCCTGCATTACGGGCTTTGGCTTGAAGAAGTCCTTCTGTCAAGCGGTCGTGCGAAACGAGGTTGACACCTATTCAACAAAGTTTGACAACACCATGAATGTGACGGCGCGACTGGAACCTGTGAAATTCACGGAGCATTTCGTTGATAAAACGCTCATGTCTCCAAAGCGTGGCGCGCCAGTTCTGGTTTACATTAACCGTTTCTCCGGCTGGTCTTCTCAAGTCCATATCACCTACACCGAGAATGTCTATACGCTCGACCAGATCGTGAACATCATCAATATGGCGGGGTTTGGTCTTGGCATCGGCTCCGGTCGTTCCAGCGGATACGGCAGATACCATGTGGTTGGCGTGGAATAAAAAAATGCCCCGTTCGGTGTGCAAGACCGAACAGGGCGGCGGAACAAATCTTAGGCTCAGATATGTGTCCTGTGGCTATTTTAGCACAGGGGAAAGGAAAAGGCAATGGCGAAGAAACGAAAAATCGAATACCGGGTGATCTGGGTGTCTCCGCCTGACCCGGTGAAGATCATGACGGAGTTCGGCAAGATCTGGTCGAGGGAGCATGGCCTTGAGTTTGACGGTGTTTACACCAAAGAGGGGGACATCAAACAATGAGCTGGAACCTGTTTTTTATGAATCTGGGCGTGGCCTACGCGGCCACCTGGGTATTCAAGATCGTTGACCTGATCGAAGGAGGGGACCCGCATGAGAAAGCATGAACGGCGCACCAGAGAGCAGCGGAAGGCGGACGCCTCCGCATGGATGGGCTTTTTGAGTTTCCTGGCCCTGCTGATGATCATTATTGCGTACATGGTGGTGAGCGCGCGATGAACAGAAAGAACCGGCATGAGCGCTATCCGCTAAGTCTCTGCCCGGTGTGCGGCATGGACAGCGGTGAGCGGGTGCAGTCCACGGACGCACCGTTTAAGCACTATGTACGGTGTTCCACCTGCGGCGCTATCACAGCGGGTTACGCCCAGCAATCCAACGCCACGAAGGCGTGGAAGAGAGGGGATGCGTGGAAATGAAGATCTATCCGGTGTGCGCGAGATGTTCCATCGTCATGAACCCCAATGCGTTTGACGATGTGGCTCCGGGGTTTTTGATCAACGGCGAGTGCTACTGCCCGGAGTGCGCGAAGGATTGGCTCAAGGATGAGGTTGACAGCGATCCGGAAGCCGTGGCACGGGCCATGGGGATCGCGATCATCGACATCCCGGAGGACTGATATGACGCAGTGCGAAAAGATTCTGGCTTATTTGGATAAGCACGGGAGCATTACCACGATGGAGGGTATGAGCAAACTGCGCATCGCCAACTTTACAGCGCGGATTTCCGACCTGCGGAAGGCTGGCGTTGAGCTGACTAAGGAAACGGTCATCAAGAAGAACAAAGACGGCGAGACAATCGCCTATGGAGTTTACAGGAGGGCAAATGGGCAATAGCTGTTTATTCTACACACGGGCGACCGTGGATATTAATTTCCCAGAGGGGCATGTGTGCTGTGCGCTGTGCCCCATGCTGGAAACCTATTCCCGGCTCCAATGCCGGAGAACGGGCGAGTACCTGCTTGATTCAAAAGGTCGCGGGATGTATTGCCCGCTGAATTTGGAGGATGAACATGGAGAATCTGGGGATTTATGAGCGGGTTCGGCAGGTGCCGGAGGCCGCCAAGCGGTCCATTCAGGCGGGGCGGTTGAAGGGTAAGACCGATATCAACCCCATGTGGCGCATCAAGGCGCTGACGGAGCAGTTCGGCCCCTGCGGAATCGGCTGGAAGTATGTTATCACGGACAAGCGGTTGGAGCAGGGGGCCAACAACGAGGTTGCCGCATTTCTGGACATCGACCTGTTTGTCAAGGTAGACGGGGCGTGGTCGGAAGCTATCCCCGGCACTGGCGGCAGTGCCTTTGTAGCAAGCGAGCGGAACGGGCTGTATACCTCGGACGAATGCTTTAAGATGGCCCTCACGGACGCAATTTCCGTGGCCTGCAAGGCGCTGGGCTTTGGCGCGGACGTGTACTGGGATAAGGACAGCACCAAGTATGACCGTGGCACAGAACCCCAGCAGCGGCCCCAGAAAGCGGCCATTCCGCCCAAGCAGAAGCCGGGGTACAGATTGCCCCCGCAGGGTGACGCTACTGTTATCTGTGAGCGCTGCGGCGGTCAGGTGATGGACTACTTTGACGGCAGGGCAACGGTGAAGGCGGCGCGTCTGGCGGCAAGAGCGAAGCAGCTATACGGCTATGCGCTGTGCGAAAAGTGCGTAGCCGAGGCCAAGGAGGCCAACGATGCAGCAGGTTAAAGCCACATCGTTCCGCTGGACGATGGATGCCGCCGGAGACTGGTTATGCATCCAGACCAACAAGGCACGACAGGTGCTTGACAGTCTGAAAGAGGGCAAGCCATATGACGTGGAGATCAAGGAACACCGGGAGAAGCGAAGCCTCGACGCGAATGCGTACTTCTGGGTTTTGGCTGACCGACTGGCTGAAAAGACCCAGATACCCAAGACGGACATTTACCGGAGCTACATTCGGGAGATCGGCGGGAACAACGAAACAGTGTGCATCCCGGATAAAGGCGTAGACAAGCTGCGCCGTGAGTGGGAGCGCAATGGGGATGGATGGCTAACATCGACCATGCCAAGCAAGCTTCCGGGGTGCACGAACGTTGTACTGTACTACGGTTCCAGCACCTACGATACCGCACAAATGTCACGATTGATCGATATGGCGGTGCAGGACTGCGTGGAGCAAGGCATTGAGACCCTGCCTCCGGAGAAGCTGGCGGGGATGATGGAGGAATGGGGCCGATGAGCAAGAGCATCATGCAAGACCGCCGGGAGTGCTACCTGACCAGCTTTACAGATCGGTTGGCAAAGCACCACGTCTATGGCGGCGGCAGGCGGCAGCTATCCGAGAAATGGGGCTGCTGGGTGTATCTCCGTGCCGACTGGCACAACATGGCCGACTACGGCGTTCACGGCAAGAATGGCCACGAGCTGGATCTGCGCTTGAAGCGCGAGTGCCAGCAGCGGTTTGAAGAACTGTATGGCCATGAGAAATTCATGGAAGTTTTCAAAAAAAATTATTTGGGGGAATGAATATGCTGAACAGAATTATTGTGATGGGCCGGATGACCCGTGACCCTGAATTGCGCCGCACCAACAGCGGCACGGCGGTGGCATCCTTCACCGTGGCGGTGGACCGGGATTTTAAGTCCCAATCCGGCGAGAAGGAAACGGATTTCATCGACGTGGTGGCATGGCGCAACACCGCAGAATTTGTGAGCAAGTATTTCTCTAAGGGCCGCATGGCCGTAGTGGAGGGCCGCTTGCAGCTGCGTGACTGGACGGACAAGGACGGCAATAAACGCCGCAGCGCCGAGATCGTGGCCGACAACGTGTACTTTGGCGATTCCAAGCGGGACGGCGGGGAAACGGCGCAGAGCGAACCGCAGGGCGGTTTCAGCGAGATCGAGGACGATTGGAACCTCCCGTTCTAAGGCGGTGGGTGAATGCCGAACAGGATCATCAAGGATAGCATCAGGACGAGCAAAAGCATCAACGCAATGTCGGACTTTCAGTTCCGATTGTGGGCGTACCTGATTACCTACGTTGATGATTATGGGCGCGGAAGCGCAGACCCGGAATTGCTCAAAGGCTTTGTATTCCCCCGCAGAAAAGGTGTGACTGAGGGAACGATCAGTAAGACGCTTGCAGAATTGGCGACCATAGGCTCTGTGATCCTCTATGAAGTTGACGGAGAACCGTACCTGTGTTTTCCAAACTGGAGCGAACACCAGACGGTGAGGAACAAAGTAAGCAAATTCCCGGCACCTGCTGACGGATTGATTACATCTGAAATCAATTGCAATCAATTGCAAGCAGGTGAAAGCAAATGCGCCCGTAATCCAATCCAGAATCCAGAATCCAGAATCCAGAATCCAGAAGAAGTAGGCGGCGAGCCGCAAACGGCATCCCCGCCGGTGGTTTCCATCCCCCTCAATGACGGAACTGAATATCCGGTGTCGCAGGAGCAATGCCAGGAATGGGCAGGCGTATACCCTGCTGTCGACGTGATACAGCAGTTGCGGGAGATGCGGGAATGGTGCCTGAATAACCCGGCGAAGCGGAAAACGGCGCGTGGTGTACGCGGATTCATTACCCGCTGGCTGGCGAAAGAACAGGATCGCGGTGGCCGTAAGGGCGCAAAAGGCCCTTGCAAATGCGAGGACGCTTGGGGGTATGTGTGATGATGCGGCTTGTGATCGACATTTACGATGGCGAGGACACACAGGGCACGAAGGAAGCGGTAGCGATGCTATTGGAGCCTCTGGGACGCGTCCGCGTGGTCAGCGTCATTACCGACGGCAAGGAGGAAAAGCGGTGATTGCATTTGAAACCCCCTATCCGGCAACAAAGCGCGGTAAAGCGGCGTGGAACAAGCGGTTTGGCCTGAACGCGTATTACGCCGGTAAGCATTGGTCGCAGCGGAAGAAGGACGCGGAAGAGCTGCACGAGCTTGCCCACTGGGCGATGCGCAAAGCAGAAATTACAAAACGGCTGGTAAATCACCCCGTCAAGGTGACATTTTTCTGGAATGACAATCTGGGCATCGACAATCACGGCGCGCTGGGCAAAGCCTTTGTGGACGCGATGAAGGGCTATATTTTGCCAGACGATAACCGTAAGTGGTTCCGTGCCGTGGAACACAAATTTTGGAGCGGAGAGACGATCCGCGTGGAAATTGAGGAGGCAGAATGATGGATGCTGTGGAGTGTATGAAGGCAGTTACACGGATGTTGAAGTCGGGTACGATAGATTGCGCGATTCAAAAATATATATCTGCACAAAAAAAGAACGATTATGAAGGAATGGTGGAAGCTGCTGAACAGTGGGCCGCCGAGCACCCCGTAAAAACCAGACAGAGCGTGTTTCTGGAACAGTTCCCAAATGCGCCAATATATACGAACACACATAACGTTGCTTTAGACCCATGCCTTGTTGATACAGCGTTACGTGGGCATTGCCCGACTGGAAGAGGCTGTGATATTTGTCGCCGCGAGTTCTGGATGCAGGAGGTGGAGGACACATGAAAGTGTTGATAGCCTGCGAGGAATCGCAGGAAGTCTGTAAGGCGTTCCGGGCGCTTGGCCACGAGGCGTATAGCTGCGACATTCAGGAACCCTCCGGCGGGCATCCGGAGTGGCACATCTTAGGCGATGCGCTCAAGGCCATCGAGGGGGGGCAAGTGACCACTATGGACGGACAGACCCATGACGTGGGGCGGTGGGATATGATTATTGCTTTTCCGCCCTGCACCAAAACCAGCAACGCCGGAGCGCGGCACTTGTATAGGGGCGGCAAGCTCAACATCAAGCGGTATTATGATGGCTTGTGTGGCAAAGCGCTGTTTTTAGCTATTTGGGCAGCGGATTGTGAAAAAGTTGTGATTGAGAATCCGACGCCGAGTAAAGTCTTTGAGTATCCAGAGCCAACCCAAGCCATACAGCCCTATCAATACGGGCACCCGTTTAGCAAAAAAACCTTGCTGTGGGAGCGTGGTGTCCAGCCGTTGGAGCCGACAAACATCGTTGAACCGACAGCAACATGGTGTCCGAGTGGCAGTTACAGCCATAAGCATGGGGAACAGCACAAAGGTATGTTTACCACGGATAGGGCCAAAAACCGCGCAAAGACCTTCCCCGGCATCGCCAGAGCCATGGCGGAGCAATGGGGCGGAGACATAAGGGAGGATAAATGATGAAAAAGTGCACCGGTGAAAACTGCCCCATGCAGATGGGCTATGACTTTGAAAACTGCGCCGCAATCGAAAAGTGCCCGTATCGCACGTGGCCCGTTACCATTGCCGACCGGATCCGGAACATGTCGGATAACGAGCTGGCCGGGGTGCTGTACAATTTCCGGATTGATTTCATAACGAAAGGCCTCTCTGGTGTTTCGACAATGCCGGCAAATTGGCATGAAATTAAAAAATGGCTTGAAACCCCGTGGGAGGGCAAGCCGTGAGCGAGGCTCAGAATGGAGGGGATGAAGATGGCTGAATACATTGAGCGCAGTACGGGCGTGTCTATTTTGCGCGCAAAAGCAAACATGGCGGTTTTGATGGACGTTGCCCCATACTTTGAGAAGGCGGCGCAGATGTTGGAGAAATTGCCAGCCGCCGACGTGGCCCCGGTGGTGCATGGACTATGGGAAGAAGAGCCATCATCTTTTTGGAGGTGGACGCCGTCTGGTGCGGTAGTGGTTGCGCGTACTACTTACAGATGCGGTCTCTGTGGACGGGGAACCGCCGTAAAATCCAACTACTGCCCCAACTGCGGGGCCAAGATGGACGGAGGTAACGAAAATGTATAAGCCGTTAGCCAACAGCACCCTACTTAGGATGCCCAAAAAGGAGATTATTGAGCTGCTTCGCACCGCAGAACATAACGCGAAAGTATCTCAGGAATTTGTGGACCAGCAAGCGGAGAATCTCAAGGACTGGAAACCGTTGGTGCATGGGTGGTGGGATGATTCCGGGAGATATACGTTTCCGAGTGGTGATACAGCTGTCAGGTGCACCAACTGCGGCTGCGCACTGACAGAGAGCGAGTATCGCCTGTACGACTGGAATTACTGCCCTGTATGCGGAGCAAAGATGGACGGAGGTGCTGACAATGACACTAACTGAGATGTTTACAATTTGTGATTCGTGCGCATATGCGCCATGTCTTTGTGGGAATGACCCTGAGAACTGCGTGGCGTATGTGATGAGGACTTCTGACAATGGCAGTCACGGCGAGAGAAAGGACGGCGGGGATGGCTAAGCAATCCGCTTATTTGCAGCGGCGGGATGCGCAGCTGGATGCGGTCTTTTGGGCCGGTGCTGCGATGGCAGCGCAGTTTGCCGTTGACACTTTGCAGATGACCATGCACCAGAAGGAAGGCTGGGGGTATGATCGCATCATGCGCGTCACGCATGAGTGGATGGAGACCCAGCGGGAATACAGACCCGCCTTAAACTGCAAGGACCCAGAGGCGGACGTCCGGCAGGTGCACATGGACCGGGTGCTGGCGGAGATCATCAACGGGAAGGCGGAGTTGATCCCATTCCCGGACAGATACAAGGATCTGAAAAAGGTCCGTTATGGGAGGTAACTATGCAGAAGGAAGATATATCGCTCCTGCGCATCTACGCGAAGAATGATATGAATTGCGTGAAAACAGCAAAGGAAATGGACATCCACAATAACAGCGTGATCTATCGGCTTGGCAAGATCAAGACGGAAACCGGGCTGGATGCGCGAAAGTTCTGGGACTTGGTGATGCTGCTGGAAATGGAGGAATCATGAAACTTGGACAGGTGGTTCGGGCCAGATTCAAGTCCATACCGTCGCAGCTGGAACGGCAGCACCCGACGTATGAGCAACTGTATCCGTTCCAGCGCGGAGAGGTAATTTACATCCACCCGAAGGGCCGGTTTGTCAGTGTGCGGACAGAAACGGCGGGTGGCCCTGTGGTAGAGAATTTCCGGCTATGTGAGGTGGTTATGTGAGTACATTCCCGGAACGGCTGCGCAAATTGAGAGAATCTGAGCGGCCTGCTAAAAGCATGAGAGTGAAAGCGGAGCTGATTGGGATCGGGCATGATACGCTACGGAAGTACGAAACTGGGGAGAACGAACCGGCTCTCAGCCAATTGAAGCTGATAGCGAATCATTACCACGTCAGTTTGGATGAGCTTGCATGGGACGAGGGTGAGCGAGAGAGTAAACCTTTATAGTATCGCAAAAAAAATTGGTCTTTGCCCCCGATTCGGGGCAAGCACAGAAAAATATGTGTCAGAATGAGGGTGCGGGGTTATATCCGTATCCTCATTCCATCCATCCTTTCTTTCCTCCTGACCCCGGCGGATGCCGGGGATATGCAGACGTAGCTCAGTCGGCAGAGCACCGCGCCGGGAGGTATGCGCTGGTTCAAGCCCAGCCGTCTGCACCAGATGCCGGGTAGCGCCCGGACAATGTGAGACCGTTCGTCGTGGCTCACATGGAAATGAAAATGGCCGCTGAAAACTGCGCGTGGGGATGCGTCCCACTTGCCGTGACTGATGAAAGCGCTTGAAATGCTTGCGGGGCCTCAAGCGGGCATGAGCGTGTGACAATCGAAGCGGCAAGACGGCCAATATGCGGCATAGGTGCCCCGTAAGGGGAGACCACAGCGAGTGACGCCGAATGATGGCCGAAGCGCTAAAGCAGGGCAGGACTGCAATGCCGTACCATCCCGGCCAGCGGGCGAGGAAGCGTAAAAAGCTAAGTATCAGGCGGCTGGTATAATTGCCAAGTTCCTGATGGCTGGTAGGAAGACGCAGCGCAGCCGGGAGCCGATAAAAAGACCTTGCGTACCATGTTTGGCTCAGGGAGATCCGGACACGCAAGATGTGTATGCCCCTCGGGGCGGGTAAAGTCTGCTATGTAAGGCCAAGGGGTGGGGGCTGGTAGCAAAATAATGTTAAGAGGTTATGCGAAATGAAAATGAAAAAGTATGTTGGCACGAAAATCATTGAGGCAGCCCCTGCTATTCGCAAGGGTGGCACGGTCTACGAGAAGGACCAGCCCATCCCCAAGAGTATGGACCCCGAGGAAGATGGCTACAAGGTCCGCTACCAGGACGGTTACGAGAGCTTTAGCCCAAAGTATGTGTTCGAGGCCGCATATCGGGAAACAGACTGCCTGAGCTTTGGCCTTGCCATTGAAGCAGCGAAGAAAGGGAAGAGAATTGCCCGTCGCGGATGGAATGGAAAGAATCAGTATGTCGAGCTTGCGGAGCGCATCAGCTATGAGAATGCTGCGCATGAGGTGATCAACGCCATTCACGAAGCTATCGGTAACAAAGCGCTTGCTTTTGTCGGCACATCCGGCGTGCAGCTCGGCTGGCTGGCATCGCAGGCGGATATGCTTGCCGATGACTGGATGCTCGTGGAGTAAATTATTACCGGTAGCAAACCAGGAGGATGGCATGGAAATCACAAAGCGGCGGCTTGCGGATATTGTGCCGTATGCCGCAAACGCAAAAAAGCATGATAAGCGGCAAATCAACAACGTTGCGGAGAGCATCAAGCAGTACGGCTTTGTACAGCCGATTGTGATTGACCGTGACGGCGTGATCGTAATTGGCCACTGCCGCGCTTTGGCGGCAAAGAAGCTGGGCATGGAAGAAGTGCCTTGCGTCTGCGTGGACGATTTGACGCCAGAGCAGGTGAACGCCCTGCGGCTGGTGGATAACAAGAGCAACGAGAGCGATTGGGACTTTGACCTCCTGGCAGAGGAATTGCCGGGGCTGGATTTGTCGGCGTTTGATTTCGACTGGGGGATTGAAAACGAGGATGAGTATGGCACTGATTTTTCCTTGCCGGATGGGGACAAATCGGAAATCTGTCAAATGACATTCACGCTCCATGAACAGCAGAAAGAACTAATCGAATATGCTATGACGTGCGTTGAAGATGAAATAACAGAAACGTTTGGCAACGCCAATAAAAACGGGAACGCATTGTATGAGGTGATACGGCAATGGGCAGCGCAAAAGACCTGATTGTAAAAGTTATTCCAAGCAAGGTTGCCGTTCCGTTTGTGAAAACGCACCATTACAGCGGCAAGGTTGTGAATAACAGCAATTTGCATTTCGGCGTGTTTTACGAAGGCAGACTTCACGGTGTCATGTCCTTTGGCCCGTCTTTGGATAAGTCTAAAATCCAAGGGCTTGTTGAGGGGACAGGGTGGAATGAATTTATCGAATTGAACCGCATGGCGTTTGACGATGTTCTCCCACGCAATAGCGAAAGCCGGGCAATTGCGATTGCGATGAAACTGATCAGAAAAAACGCTCCACAAATCAAATGGGTTATTTCGTTTGCGGATGGGTGTTCTTGCGGTGACGGAACGATTTACCGAGCAAGTGGTTTTGTTTTGACGGCAATCAAACCGAACGGAAACCTTGTACAACTTCCGAACGGCGAAAAAATACACAAAATGACACTTGAGAGCAATCCCACATCTCCGCGAAAGGAACTTAACGGAAAAAGCTATTACGATATAACCGGCGGCAACTTCAATTTCAAAAAATATGTGGCCTATGTTGGCGGCGAGATTTTGACCGGGTACCAACTCCGATATATCTATTTTATTGACCAAACATATAGAGACCGGCTTACCGTTCCTATCATTCCGTTTTCCAAAATCGACGAAATGGGCGCTGGAATGTACAAAGGGGAAAAGGTAACGCAAGCAAAAAGGCACCAGTGACACGGCAATATGCGGCGGTAGTTTAACGGCAAAACATTCCGCATCCTGCGGAAAGATGGCGGTTCAACTCCGACCTTGCTGCTCCAAAATGCCGTGTTGTGCAACCAGAGAAAGGAGGGGTAAAAGTGGCACGGACTGGAAGGCCGAAAAAGGTAATAAATCAAAAGCTGTTTGAGAACCTATGCGGCATCCAGTGCACGGAAGCAGAAATTTGCGGAGTGCTTGAGTGCAGCGCGGACACCCTGAATCGATGGTGCAAACGGACGTATAAAATGACTTTTGCGGACACATATAAAAACAAAAGTCAGGTGGGAAAGTCAAGCCTGAGAAGAGCGCAGTGGAAGCTGGCCGAAAAGAACGCAAGCATGGCCATTTGGCTGGGGAAACAGTACCTTGAGCAAAAAGATATTGTGGAGCAGAACGTCAATGCGGACGGTGTCAAGGTGATTATCGATGTCTGATATTCTCTTGTCAGAAAGGATCGGCCCTGCGTTTTATAGCATTGCACATGACATTTTTAGGCATGGGCATACGCACTACGATTTTAGCGGCGGGCGTGGCTCACTGAAATCCTCCACAGTATCAATTATCGTCCCGCTTTTGCTGGTTGGCAATCCGGGAACGCATGCGCTTGTGTTGCGTAAGGTGGCAAATACAATCCGCGATAGCGTTTATGCACAGTATATCTGGGCAATCGGTGAGTTGGGCATGGCAGCGTATTGGGAAGCGAAAGTATCCCCGATGGAGCTGATTTATAAGCCAACAGGACAGAAGATCATGTTTCGCGGCGCTGATGACCCGATGAAGATCAAGTCTATCAAAGTCCCGTTTGGCTATATCGCCGTGACGCACTTTGAAGAAAAAGATCAGTTTGCCGGACGTGCGGAAATCCGAACTATTTTACAGTCCACCATGCGCGGTGGCTCGATGTTCTGGAATTTTGAAAGCTATAACCCGCCTATCTCGCGTGACAACTGGGCGAACAAGGACAGCTTGGAGGAACGCACCGACCGCCTGTGCCACAAGTCAACGTATCTGCAAGCGCCGCCTGAGTGGCTGGGAGAACAGTTTCTTGCAGAAGCGGAACACCTGAAAGAGACGGACGAGCGAGCATATCAGCACGAATATCTTGGCATCCCGGTAGGGACCGGCGGAAATGTGTTTGACAAGCTGGAACTGCGGGAGATTACCGATGAAGAAGTCAAGAGTTTCGACCGCATCTATCAGGGAGTGGACTTCGGCTGGTTCCCAGACCCGTTTGCTTTTATCCGGCTGCATTATGATCGGGCGCGAGAGACCATCTATCTGTTGGACGAGATTTACCAAAACAAATTATCCAACGAGCAAAGCGCGACCATGATTAAGCAGCGCGGATATAACAACATTAGAACAATCTGCGACAGCGCCGAGCCGAAGAGCGTTGCTGATCTCCGCGCAATGGGGCTACCTGCGTATGAAGCGGTTAAAGGCCCCGGCTCTGTGGAATATGGCATGAAGTTTTTGCAGCGGAGAACAATTGTTATTGATAGGCGACGCACACCGCACGCTTACGATGAATTTGTTGGATACGAATACGAACGAAACAAAGACGGTGACATTATCAGCGGATACCCAGACGCGAACAACCACCTGATTGACGCGACTCGGTATGCGCTGGAGCCTGTCAGCCGCAGAATGGGAGTTATTGCATGAGCAGTGCAGTTATCCAAAAGTTAAAAGAGCTTGGCTATACAACAATCTCTGAAGAGTTTTATGGGCAAGTTGATCTGTGGGAATCATGGTACGTTGGTAAAGTGAAGGGATTCCACCAGTACCGCAGATATAACGGCCACAAGTGGACTAAACACAATAGAGCAACGCTCAGCATGGGTAAAAAGGTCTGCGAAGACTGGGCGAACCTGCTTATGAACGAAAAAGTCAAAATCACGCTTGAGGGCAAAAAAGAACAGGATTTCATCGATCGCGTTTTGGCGGAGAACAATTTCACCGTTAAAGCTAATGAGATGCAGGAGATGAAATCTGCACTGGGGACTGTGGCGTATATCCCCCGCGTGACGGGGCAGGGCGTGACAGATTCCGGTGAGATCATCCCCGGTGACGCGTCCAGCATTGCGATTGATTATGCCACGATGCATGACATTTACCCACTTGCATGGCAGAACGGCTTTATTTATGATTGTGCCTTTACTTCCACGGTTACGCGAAACGGAAAGGATTATGTGTATTTCCAGATCCACCGCAGAGCGGATGATGGAACGTATGTAATCGAAAACCGAATTTACCGATACCAGAACGAACAGCTGTCTGATGAAGATTTGAAGAATGTTTCCGGTTTTGAGCACATTCCCCCCGTGGTATACACCGGAAGCAATAAACGGCAGTTTGTAATTGACAAGCCGAACATTGCAAACAACTTCAATTATCTTTTGCCGGTGGGCATTTCCGTTTTTGCAAATTCCATTGATGTGCTTCGCGGCGTTGATACTGCGTATGATTGCTACGTCAATGAGTTTGAAAACGGTCCCATGATGATGATGGTCAAAATGCCAGCGACAAAGTATGAAGACGGTGAACCGACACTGGATGACAATGACAGGCGGTTTTACCTTCTCCCGGAAGATACACAGCAGGGGAGCGTTGTTGAGACCGTTGCACCGGAACTTCGGACAACTGCGCTGAATGTCGGCCTGCAAGACCAACTCAATATGCTTTCCAGCAAATGCGGGTTCGGTGAAACCTATTATCGATTCGATGGCGGCAGCCTGGCAACGGCCACGCAGGTAATCAGCGAGAATAGTACCATGTTCCGCACGATCAAAAAGCATGAAGTCATTTTGGAAAGTGCTTTGGTTGAGCTTTGCAGGGTCCTTCTGCGGCTCGGTAATAAGGCGTTGGGTGCAGGGCTTGATGAAAATGTTGAAATCAGCATTGATTTTGATGATTCCATCATTGAGGACAAGCAGAGCGAATTTGCCCGCGACCTGCAAATGCTCAACGCAGGGATCATGAACGCCTGGGAATTCCGGGCAAAATACATGAACGAGGACGAGGCCACCGCAAAGGCGGCGCTGCCAAAGATGCAGGACATGACAACCGAAGGACAAGAGGAGGTAGAATGATGGGCGGTAGAGGTGGAGCAGGTGTCGGCCCTGCTACTACGAAGAATAATATTCGCACGGTGCAAGGAGTTTCTGTCGGCTCTCGGCTTTTTGCAAAAGAAAGCGATGTCGCCAAACTTTCGCAAAATACTGTCTGGATTGAAAACACAAGCACGCCGCACGCTGTTTTGAAAAACAGTCAAGGGACAGTTCAGGTGCAAGGTAATAAAAAGGACAAATACGGCATCCTCGAAAATGTGAATACCGCCGTTGTGCATCTTAGCGGCGTTGACCGAAGCACACCAACAAGGGAAGTCACCAAATTAAACAAGCAACTTAACGAAATACGCTCACGGGGCTTTGATGTCCAAAGAATTAGTGTGGGCGAATATGAAAGCGTTGCTTACATAAAACGAAAGCTATTCACAAGAAATTTTTAACAATTTTCCATGATAAACTTTGAGAATCTCGACAAGTTCACATTCCCTGGCGTTGGCAAGTACGACATTCCGCAGATCGAGCCGGTAAAGGCGTACCCGCATGGCGAGTTTATCCCGGTAAATTACCATTACACGGCAAAAGACCCGGCGAGCAAAATCGTGCATTTCTTTGTTGACGATTATCAATTCATTCGGTATTGGAACACGCCGGACAAGTACATTCCGAAGTTGGCACAGTTTGCGGCGGTGTGCGCGCCGGACTTTTCCACTTACACAGATATGCCGCTGGCGATGCAGATATACAACCATTACCGCAAGCATTGGTTGGCGGCATACTGGCAAATGCACGGCATGACGGTTTACCCCTCTGTATCATGGAGCGATGAGCGCAGTTACGGTTGGTGCTTTGATGGTGATCCGGTCGGCGGAATAGTTGCGGTTAGTTCGGTAGGCACACAGCACAACAAGGAAAGCAAGCGTCTGTTTTTGCGTGGTTATGAGGAAATGATGAAACGGCTATCGCCGGAATGGGTGATATTTTATGGCAGAATGCCGGAGGAATGCGACTGGAATGTAATTCGCGTGCAGCCGTACTATGACGAGATCGTGAAACGGAGGAAAGCAAATGAAATATCCGTTTCAGCCGAAAGTTCTTGACGCGCTGCCGGAAGAACTGGCGGAACTGTTCCGGGCGCTTGAAGATATGCTGCTCGACGAGATATGTAGCCGCTTGAAGCTGGCAGACCAGCTCAACGAAGTCACGGTACAGGATATAAAAGCGCTTCGGTCGCATGGCATCGACCTGAAGGACATCGAAAAGGCGATCCGCAAGACCACAGGCATCAGCGAGAAGAAACTGAAAGAGCTGCTGGACGATGTGGTAGAACGAAACCAGAAGTATTACACCGACCTTATCGACCTTGCCCATATAACGCATCCGGAAACGCTGGTGAGCATTGAGGACACATGGGCAATATACGAGCAGACGAAGCAGACCATGCGCAACCTTACGCGGTCTATGGGGTTTCTGGTGGACGCTGGGCGTACGATGCTACCACCTGCCAAAGCGTACCAATGGGCGCTTGACAGCGCAGCGTTGCAGGTGCAAAGCGGTGCAATCAACTACAACCAGGCGATTAAAACGGCGGTAAAGGAACTTGCGGATAGCGGTCTGAAAGTGGTTGACTACGAAAGCGGCCATCGGGATCATATCGATGTTGCCGTGCGAAGAGCAGTAATGACCGGCGTATCTCAAATCTGCGCCAAGTATACGGAGCAATCCGCAGAATATCTGGATACACCATATTTTGAAGTTTCGGCCCATGTTGGCGCACGAGATAAGCCGGGACCGTCACCATGGTCATCGCATAAGGATTGGCAAGGCCGTGTTTACAGCGTCCGTACTGGGGACATTTACCCGAGCATTTATGACGTTTGCGGCCTGGGCGCTGTTGACGGCTTGGAAGGGGCCAACTGCCGCCACAGGCGGTTCCCGTGGGTTGAGGGCGTGTCCGAGCGCACTTACACGGATGAACAGTTGGAACACATCGATGATGGCCATGAATGCACGTTTGATGGCAAGGATTACACTGCATACGAGGCAACCCAAATGCAGCGCCGTATTGAGCGTACGGTTAGAAAGCTAAAGCGTGAAAAAGCCGCCTACAAGGCCGCAGGATTGCATGAAGATGAAACTGCGGTAAACATACGGCTACGGCGGTTAAACGCCAAATACAAGGCGTTCAGTGCGAAAGCTGGCCTTCCAGAGCAGCCGGAGCGGATGAGCGTCTATTTTACGGATGATGCAACGTTAAAAATGGCAAATGCCATGAAAACGCATCGGGCGGAAGTGGCAGCGTCTAACGCTAAAGACGATAGCGACACTCTCGAGTTTTTCGGCGCAGACGCAAGAGATAACTTGAATTCTATTGTGAAAAGACGTACAATAAAGCTGGAAAATGGCTTTGCCTGTTTCCCGGATGGGGACCCGCTGAATGAAAACATTAAAAGGGTAAAACCTCTTAAAACGTATTTTGACGTCGCTATGCACGGAAGCCAGACGGCAGTCGGATTTGGCACAAAAGAACTCAATATGTCACCGCGCTTACTTGCCGCAGTCATTCGGCATAGTAAGGGGTGGAACGGCCAGAAAGTTCGTTTGCTATCTTGCAGCACAGGCGCACGCATGGAAAACGATTATTGCTTTGCAGAAGAGCTGGCAAATGCACTTGGCGTTGAAGTAAAAGCCCCAGACGATGTGCTTTTTATTTCCGGTGCTGGCGTACTGAAAGTAGGAACGCATGGGGAAGGAAATATTTTGACGTTTACCCCAAATCAAAGAGGAAGGAGAAAGTGACATGGATTTCGGTTTTTTTAAAGGATTGCCATACAAGAATTCTATTGAGAATTTTGAAGACTATAAGAAATACAAAAATAGTATCCCCAAAGAAGCGATTTTAAGCCACATTTCCTCCCTCGATGCCGGGCTGACATCGCTGCCCAGTTCTGATATGTTTACTGGCGAAGAACTTCACGCAGGTATGTTTTGGGACGGTAAATTCACCTTTCCGTATGAGTTCCTGCATTACTACAAGAATTATGACATTGGCGTCCCCTATGAGTATGAAGCATATTTGAAAGAAATCGGGGTAGGCTAATGGATGATAAACTGATGCAGGCCATCGAGGCTATTATCCGGCGCGGCAATGACGCAGAGATCCGGCGCAAGGGTGACGGGTACATCGTGTTAGAGGTCAAGAAAACAATCAAATATTCAACTCCCGCGTAATTGGGCACGGGAAAGGGCAATAGGAGCCAACTACCGAGTTTTCCTCGGTGGTTGGCTCTTTTGTTGTAATACGCAGTGGGGAATGACGCTGTGGAATAAAGGAGAATAAAAAAATGGCAGACGAAATTAGGACTTTTGATGAAATACTGGCTGACCCCACCTACAAGGCGGAGTTTGACAGGCGAATCACAAAGGCGCTTTCGACTGTTCAGAGCAAGCTGGACGCGGAAGTGGAAAAAAACAAGCAGTTTTTAGCAAACGGCAACGCGGAAACGGACGCACTCAAAAAGGAGATCGAGGGCTACAAGTCCAAGATTGCCGATTATGACTACGCAGACGTTATCCGTAAAACGCTTTCTGAGAAAGGCGTGAAGTTTAGCTCTAAAGCTGCCGAGAAGGCGTATTTGGCAGACCTGAAAGCAAAGCATCTTGAAATCAAAGACGGCGCGCTTGATGGGTTTGACAAATGGCACGAGGAACAAGTCAGCGCCGATCCGTCCGCGTTTCAGGATGGCGTAAAAATTGACTGGTCCGCTGCCGTTGGCGGCGGTGAAAAGAAAACTGACACCAATGCCGCGATGAACAATCTGATTCGCGGCGCACTCAAGTAACAAAAAGGAGAATATAACATGGCAAGTATTGATCGTTCCGCACTTTCTGGCCTGATCCCGGAACCCGTAACCCGCGAGATCATGCAGGGCGCTATCGCTGAATCTGCCGTTCTTCGTATGGGCCGCAGACTGGCGAATATGTCCAGCAAGACGCAGACCATCAATGTGCTCGACGCGCTTCCCTCCGCGTATTTCGTCAACGGCGAGGCCACTGACGGCGGCGCCGGTGAGGCATTCAAGCAGACCACCAAGATGGCGTGGGACAAGAAGAAGCTGTACGCCGAGGAGATCGCTGTTATCGTCCCCATCCCCGAGGCTGCTCTCGATGATGCGGACTATGACATTTGGGGCGAGGTCAAGCCCCGCCTGACCGAGGCTTTCGGCAATGTCATTGACGGCGCTATGCTGTTTGGCAAGAATAAGCCCAGCACCTGGCGTGATGGCATTGTGCCCTCTGCTATTGCTGCGGGAAATGGTGTTCCTGTCAGCTCTGACATTTACGCCGACATCATGGACGAGGGTGGTCTGATCTCCAAGGTCGAGCTGGACGGCTTCAATCCCAACGGCGTGATGTCCGCTATTCAGATGCGCGGCAAGCTCCGTGGGCTGAAAGACACCACCGGCCAGCCTATTTTCAAGACCGATATGCAGGGCGCTACCCGCTACGGCCTCGACGGCATGGACATGTACTTCCCCATGAACGGCGCGTTCGACCCTGCGCAAGCACAGATGATCGTCGGCGATTGGAGCCAGCTCGTCTATGCCATCCGCCAGGATATGACCTTCAAGGTGTTCACCGAGGGCGTTATCCAGGACCCCGCCACGAAGGAAATCGTTTACAACCTCATGCAGAACGATATGGTCGCACTGCGCGCTGTTATGCGTCTTGGCTGGGAGATTGCAAACCCCATCAACGCTTACAACGCAGAAAAGGTGAACCCGTTCCCCTTCTCCGTTTACGGCAAGGGCGGTGCTATTTCCACCGTTGCTGTGTCCCCTGCTACCGCCACCGTAAAGAAGGGCGAGAGCAAGCTGTTTACCGCCAAGGTTGGCGGTGAGGGCATCATCAACGGCGAGGTTGAATGGTCTCAGGATGGTGCGAAGAGCAAGATCAGCGATGAGGGTGTCCTGACTGTCTCCACTGCCGAGACCAAGGGTAGCATCACCGTTACCGCCAAGTCCAAGCAGGACGGCACAAAGACCGGCACTGCTACTGTCACTGTTTCTGGCTGATTTGAAAGGAGCTGACCCAATTGACATACGCTGATTACACATACTACTCCGGTGTCTATATGGGCACTGTAAGCAGTGGGGATTTTCCGCGTCTGGCTGTCCGGGCCAGCTCCTTCCTCGATTATTTCACGCAGAACCGAGCCAAGGACAACGTGGATCTGGATGCGGTAAAGATGTGCTGCTGTGCGCTGGTTGACAAGTATGCGGTTATCGAAGCTGCGCAGACGCTTGCCATGAAGAACCTTGCGACTGCTGCCGCTAATGACGCAGAAGTCAAAAGCGAAACGGTGGGCGGTTATTCCCGCACACTTGCGACCGGCGGCGAATCTGCCGTTTCCGCACTGAACGCTACGGATGGAGCAAGAAAGCTGCTTGCAGAGACCTGCATGGAGTATCTCGCCCATACTGGCTTGCTGTACCGAGGGAGGGGGTGCGGATCATGTACGCTCCCCACACTGTAACGATCTACAATCCGGTCAAAGAAACCGACAAGGAGACGTTTCAGGAAACGAAAAAGCTGTATGTGACCGTACTTCGTGGCGTGATGCTGCAAGCGTCTAAAGCTGTTAACGTGCGCGAGAGCGGGCTTACCGGAGCGGATGCAGTTGACCTCTACATCCCGTTTGGCGTGGAAGCCGTGGACGGCTTTACCGGCAAGGTGAAAACCTATGTCGGTCCGCAGCGGTTTTACGCCGCAGAGGACAAAACCGACCTGTGGACGCTTTCTGTCAAAGGCAATGGTGGGACAACGTTTTTCATCAAAGGCGAGTTTGTGACAGACAATGAAACCGTGGCGCTGGCTCAGGACAATTGCTACACCGTGACCAAGGTTGACGAAAAGGATTTCGGTAGCGTTGATATGCAGCACTGGCAGGTCGGAGGCGTGTGATATGGCGTTGAAATTTTCCGTTCAGACGGACGGCATGGACGCTGCAAAAGAGGCCGTTTCCAAGGGCTGTGATCGCGCAGAACACGTTCTGGCGGTGCAGATCGCAAAAGATACCGCTCCGTTCGTACCTATGCTCACAGGCTCTCTGAGGATGCGTACAAGGGTAACGGGAAACACGGTTGTTTATCCAGGGCCGTATGCCAGATATCTGTACTACGGCAAACTGTACGTTGACCCGCTGACCGGAAGCTCTTATGCGCGGAAGGGCGTTACGAAGGTTCCGGCGGTGCCAGAAAAGAATTTGATTTTCCACAGAGCCGGGACCTGCTCCCATTGGTTTGAAGCATCCAAGGCACAGAACATGGAAAAGTGGGTGCGTGTAGCAGAAAAGGCGGTGAAGCGTGATCTCTAAAGAAAAACCTGTAATGCTGGCATCCAGCAGCGAAAAGGCAGACCTTGACCGCCTGATGCTGATTTGGGCGAACCGCTTTCCCGGTATTCCGGAGAATGTGGATCTGATCAAATACGAGTATTTCGCGGCGAAAACGGTAGGCATGGCACTTTCCTCCGTTCAGGGTGCCGTTATCACCAAGAAGTATATCTGCGGTGGCTATCAGGCGGAGTATTCGTTTGAAATCCACTACCAGATCGCACCACCCGGAAAGAGCGACGATACACGCTTGAAGGCGGTTGAAGTGCTGAACAAATTTGCGGACTGGGCGCAGATGCAGCGACCGGACATTGGAGAGGGCAGGCGCGCCCTCCGCGTTGAGACTTCTGCGTTTGCATCGTATCTCGGCGCGACAAGCGACCAATACGAGGACTACATGGTCCCGCTAAAACTGATTTACGAGGTGAATGTATAATGGCAGATTTAACTTTTGCGACGCCCGAAGGTCAAACCATTGACCGCGAGCTTTTGATCGCGTATCTGAATACCGGCTCTAAGGAAGCTCCCACTTGGAGCGCCATCGGTAAGCGCGTGGAGGATTCCAGCGAAGAGATGGACTGGGGTCAGGAGAGCAAACAGGACATCCTGGGCAACACCTTCACCACCATGAAGAAGCCCGTTATTTCCCAGACCTTTGATCCCATCCCTCTGGATGCCGGTGACGCTGCTGCGGTGAAGATGTGGAACCTCGCCGTCAAAGATCATGACGCGCAGGCTCTTGCCAATCAGGACATGATGATTGGACACTTCTACGCTACGTCCGGCGAGGCGAAGTTTGCCGAGCGGTATGATTCCTGTGCTATTGCCGTGACGGGCATCGGCGGTGACGGCGGCGGTACGCTCAACATCACGAGTGAGATCACCTACGGCGGCAATCGTACGCTGGGCACCATTACCAAGGATACCAGTGGTGTGACCTTTACGGCAGGGGCTTAAAAACAAAGGGGCGGGCGCAAACCCGCCCCAATTTCGGAGGCTATTATGAAAGACCTGATTTTCGATACCGGTTTAGTTACCTACAACATCAACGGCAAATGTGAATTCTCTTTTAACCCCACTGACAGCGCCTTTGTGGAAAAGCTGTTTAATGCCTTTGATATCCTCGACAAGAAGCAGGATGCATACAAGGCAGAGGTGGAAAAGACCGCCAACAAGCGGGAAGTTTTTGAAACCGCCCGGAAGATGGACGAGGAAATGCGCGAGATCATCAACGATGTGTTCGGCTTTGACATTTGCGCTGCCCTGTTTGGCGAGATGAACGTATACGCGCTGGCGGACGGCCTGCCGGTGTGGGCAAACCTGATGCTTGCCATCATGGATGAGGTTGACACCACCTTTGCCCGTGAGCAGAAAGCCACCAACCCCCGCGTGAGCAAGTATACAAAGAAGTACCATAAATGAGGTACGATCTGCCGACTGCCGTAGAGGTAAACGGCACTGAGTACCAGATACGCTCTGACTATCGCGATATCCTGACGATCATTGAGGCACTGTCTGACGCTGAGTTGTCAGAGGAAGAAAAGGCCGAGGTCATGCTTGATATTTTCTATCCAGATTTTTCGGAAATGCCGCAGAGCGACTACGAGGAAGCAATCAAGCAATGCGCAAAATTCATCAACTGCGGCGAAGAGCAGCGCGAGGAAAAGCGTGGGCCGAAGCTGATGGACTGGCAGCAGGACTTCCCTCTGATCGTTGCCCCGGTCAACCGTGTTCTGGGACAAGAAGTCAGATCCGTTGAGTATCTGCACTGGTGGACGTGGGTATCCGCGTATCAGGAAATCGGGGATTGCACCTTTGCCCAGGTTGTGGGGATCCGCAATAAAAAGGCAAAGGGGAAGAAGCTGGATAAAAGCGAACAGGAGTTTTACAAGCAGAACCGGCACTTGGTTGATTTCAAGCGGCAGTACACGGCACAGGACGAGGACGTTATCAGCAAGTGGATATGAAAACCGCCCTCCGGAGAGGGCGGCTGATTGTGGGGTTAGTTCTCTATCAATTCTGCATCAATGCTGACTGTTTTAGGATCAAAAGTTAATTTATATGTTTTTGACTCGCAAACATTCAGCTTAAATTTTTGGCTTGAAACACATCCGCGAGCAATCGAAATTGTGTGGTAACCAAAATTGAGGCGTAAAGAAACGGGCGCGTCCAAATTATGCCCTGTTTTTTCTCCGTCAATAATTAAAATTGATTTCCCCTCCATAACTGAACGAGGGCGTTCACGTTCCACATAAAAGTTTGGCGAGTTTGAATCAGTGGCATTTATTAAATTAGACATTTTTTCCACTAATGACTCCGATCTTTTTTGGAATAATTCGTCTGGTATTATACCAGAATCGTGCAAGTCTTTTAGTTTTTGCAATTCATCCAAAATTGACCCGTTTGTTTGAGTATTATCACTTTTGCTCGGTGTTGTTTGGTTTGAAATTGCAATTAACTTATCAAACAATTCTTTTTCCTTTTTCTTGTTTCCCGTTGGGGGAGTTGGCGTACATTCAATTACAGCGGTAGTTCCGTCTGCATATTCGACAAAAAAACTATAAAGGGAAAAGTTTGAGGTATGAAACAACAAAGTTTCTTCCGCTTGCCTAACGCCAAGGAGCTTTGCGGACTTAATTTTGCTTGGGTTTTTGCTAAAAAGGCTCATCATATCACTCCCTAACAATTATTTTATTCAATATAGCATATAAAATTGCACATTTCAAGCAATATAGGAAGAGGGTGATTGCGTGGCAGATGGTTCCGTTATTATTAAGGCAGATGTTGATGACAAACAGGCGCAGGCTGAATTAAACCGGCTTACTAAAAAAATAGATGCGCTCAACGATAAAATCAGCGATAAAAAGCAAGAGCAAATGCCGCTGGTTGAGCAATCAAAACAATTAGGGGCTATTCTTGATGACGCAAAGGCAAAGTTGGACTACATGAAAAGCGGCGATGCGTTTTTTACATCCAGCTCTATAAAAGATCAAGAGCAGACAGTAGCATCATTGCAAAAAGAATGGGATGGTGTGCAAAAAAAGGTTGAGACTATGGATGCGTCCATTGCCAAAGATACCCGAAGCCTTGAACGAATGGGTAACCGGGCAGGAGAACTTTCTGCGCAGCTTGCCGGGGCAAAAAGACATACTCAGGGGATGTCACCCGCAGCCCAAGAAGCGGCAAAGCAGATGGATAAATTCACTAACCGCATCAAGGGCCTTGCTCGACGCGTTTTCGTTTTTACGCTCATTACAAAAGCGCTTCGTGCCTTAAAAGACTATATGTGGAGTGCCATTCAAACAAACGAAAAGGCTATGAAAGCAGTTTCTAAGTTGAAGGGTGCTTTGATGATTTTGGCGCAGCCTATTTTGAATGTGCTTATCCCTGCTTTTACTGTTTTTGTAAATGTGCTGACACGCATAGTCAATACAATTTCTGACCTCGTTTCAAAAATATTTGGGACAACGGCAGAAGCATCTGCGGAAGCTACTGAGAATCTATATAAAGAAAGCAGCGCGATGGATAAAACGGGGAAAGCCGCAAAAAAAACAAGTAAATCTTTAGCATCTTTCGATGAGATCAATAAGCTTTCCGGCAATGATGACAAATCTAAAAATGGACCGGATTTTGCAACAGGAATAAACGATCAACTTAGCGCAATCATGGAGCTGTTTACCGGTGCGCTGCTTCTTGCCATCGGCGCAATTCTAACATTTTCCGGTGCCAATATCCCGGTAGGAATTACTCTGATGGCTTTAGGCGCTGCTGCGATCTGGGGTGCTATAAAGACAGACTGGGGGGCAATTGCAAAATTGCTACAAGGCCCAATCGGAGTTGTTACTGCGATCTTATCAGTTGCGTTGCTTGTAATCGGTGCAATTATTTTGTTTTCCGGAGCAAACATCCCATTGGGCTTGGGGCTGATGGTTGCTGGTGCAATTGGACTTGCGTCTGTTGTCGCAGCTAATTGGGATACTGTTAAAAAGATGTTGCAAGGCCCAATCGGAGCCGTTGTTGCGCTTTTGAGTTTTGCACTACTCGTAATCGGTGCAGTGATTTTGTTTTCCGGCACAAATATCCCCCTTGGCCTTGCACTGATGGCTGTTGGCGCTGCCGGGATGGCAACGGTCATTGCGGCAAATTGGGATACGATCAAAGAGGCATTGCAAGGCCCTGTTGGAGCAGTTGTTGGGCTACTTTCAGGCGCATTGCTTGTATTGGGTGCAATCTTGGCGTTTAGCGGCGCAAGCGTTCCGCTCGGTTTAGGGCTAATGGTTGCCGGTGCAATTGGGCTTGCGACTACAGTTGCGGCGAATTGGGATACAATTAAAACCTTACTGCAAGGCGCTATCGGCGGCGTTGTTGCCGTGGTCAGCAGCGCACTATTGGTTATCGGCGCAGTCTTAGTATTTAGCGGAGCCGCACTTCCTCTTGGAATCGGCTTGCTTATTGCCGGTGCTGCTGGTCTTGCGGCAACGGTGATTGCAAACTGGGACACAATAACAAATCTGTTGGGTGGCCCCATCGGAGCAATCACAGCTATGATAAGCGGTGCGTTGCTTGTATTGGGCGTGATCCTTGTGTTTACCGGAGTTGGTATTCCTCTCGGTTTGGGAATGATCGTCACCGGAGCAGCTGGACTTGCCTCTGTGGTGGCACTCAACTGGGACTATCTAAAAGAAAAACTAAGCGAAACGTGGGAAGGCATCAAAGCCTGGTGGCAATCAAGCGTTGCAAAGTATTTCACCGTTGAGTATTGGCAAGACCTTGGTAAAAACATTATTGATGGATTGCTCAATGGCTTGAAGTCAGCGTTTGAAAGCGTGAAATCTTGGGCTTCTAATGCAATGGGGAGTATCAAAAATGCATTTACAGGTGGCGGTAACGTCCGCGCACCTGCTATCAATTCCGCATCCGTTCCGCGTTTGGCGACCGGCGCAGTTATCCCCCCGAACCGTGAGTTTTTGGCGGTGCTAGGCGACCAGAAGCAGGGGAACAACATTGAAGCTCCTGAATCTGCCATCGAGGCAGCGGTGGCCCGTGGTATGGCGCAGTATGGCGGTGGTAATCAGACGGCAATCCTTAAAATCGGCGAACAGGAATTGGGCCGCATCATCTTCAAGCTGAACAAAGACCAGACGCAGCGCGTCGGTATTAAAGTGACCTAAAGGCGGTGTATATGAATTACATCAAAATTAACGGGACTTCATTTGATGTGAATGTCGCGATCTCCAAGTACAATGAAAATTTCAGCGTTCTCGATGGGGAGAATGCTGGGAGATCGAAAGACACAGGCCGGATGATCCGTGATGTTCTGGGGACGTACATCGGGCATAAGGTGACCGTTTTCCGCAGAGGGGACGATTACAGAAGCTACGATGCGTTCTGGAACTATCTCAAAGCCCATTCCATTGACGATTCCGTTTTGCTTGAAGCTGCGGACGGCAACACAACTATTTCCTATCGCGCATACTACACCAGCGCATCGCACGATATTGAAAAAGTTGAAAACGGAATCAATTATTGGGGAGAAATTGAAATCCATTTCATCCCAATCGCACCGCAAATCACGCGGTAAGGAGGGCGTATGGATTATATCATGATCGGCCCCTACCAGTTTGATCGGGATGCATCTAAGGACGATATGCGCTTAGACTACTGCTCATCGTTTCAAGAAGTGGCATTGGATGAAAGCAGTCTTTCGTTCGATACGGTCAGCGTAGAGGTTTGCACTAAAACAATAGGCACACAGCTTTCTGCACTCCCGAATAACACCCCAATCATTGTTTACAGAGGCGGCGAAATCAAAGCAAGATTTGTAAGCAGCGGCGTTTCTCGTATCGGGCCTGTCACCTATCAGCTTACAGGACGCTCCCCTATGGGCGCGCTTACCGGCATGGTGCATACCGGCGGCATTTACACAGGTCAGACCGTGGAAGAGGTTGTAAAAGAAATCTGCGGCAACATCCCTTCGCTGATAAAAAGTGTATATGCCGGGGTCAAACTTTATGGTTGGCTTCCTTATGCGGATGGGAAAGAACGCTCTGCACGAGACAACCTCGCACAAGTGCTTTTCGCCATTGGGGCCTATCTCCGCACAGACCTGAACGGTGTTTTGAGAATTGAACCCTTGTGGGACGGCACGGCATCGTTGATTGATGTCGACCGATCTTACACCGGAGGAACCGTAAAATACGATTCACCCATCTCCGCCGTGACGGTGACGGAGCATCAATACGTTGCGGGAACGGAGGTAAAGAAGCTATTCTCCGGCACGGCGCAGAATGGCGATATCATCACATTCTCCGAGCCGATGCACTCCCTCTCTGCGACTGGCTTCACAATCTTGGAAAGCGGCGCGAACTACGCCAAGATCTCCGCTGGCGCTGGCGCACTGACTGGCAAGGCGTATATCCACAACACCCGCTTAATCACTCAGCCTGTGACGGCTGGCGCTGTGGAAAACGTCAAATCAGTTACAGACGCCACACTGGTATCTCTGGTGAATTCCTACGCCGTGGCGAAGCGTCTTGCGGACTATTACCGATGCCGCGAGACTATCACCAATGACATTGTAAGCGGGCACGAGAAACCGGGCCATGTTGTAAGCGTATATCATCCGTATGACAAGAAAATGGTTTCTGCGTGTATCCAGTCTCTGGACACCACCATGAGCGCAACGCTCAAGAGCAGCATGGAAGCACTGGTGGGCTTCACCCCGGCGCAGCCGGAGGCGGCGGAGTATCTGGACGAGCGGGTAGTCCTCACCGGCTCCGGCAAGTTCCAGATCCCGGAAGGCACCACAACGATCCACTATGTGATGATCTCCGCCGGGCAGGGCGGGCGCTGCGGCAAAAAGGGCGAGGATACCCAATCGGGGCCTAAGTTCTCGTGGACAAACCCGGTTTTTGAGGATCGGGTAGACGGCTATGCGTTGGCGCTGGGTGGCAAGGGCGGTCTCGGCGGCAAGGGCGGCATGGGCGGCAGAATCGTAGAAGGCGATCTCGACGTGTCCCAGCTGAAAAGCCTTGCCTATGATTGCGGAAAAAGCGGCAAGGGCGCCGAATTCAGCCCGGACGATCTCCCCGGGACGGACGGCACGGATACGGTGTTCCACGGCATGACTACGGCGGGCGCGTCTGCTCCCGATTTTGGCTTCACGGATCCTATCACCGGGGAGCAATTCGGCGGCGTCGGTGAGGACGGCCTCCCCGGCGGCGACGGCGCCGGACGTGATCCGTCTGTGAGTGAGTACACAGATGATAGCGTCCAGCAATATGTCAATGGCACGATTGCTTATGACGAGGACGGGAACGCATTCACCCCCGGCCCTGTGGCTGGCAGCGATGGGAAAATCAGCATGACCAGAATCGCATCAACAAGCACCCCGCGCAGTTTCGGCTGGTACAGCTCCGGTCTGGGCGGCGGCCCGGCAGCGGGAGCCAACGGCAAAGCCGGATCCTCCGGACGCGGCCTGCCGGGCGAGACAACCGTTAATGTGACCGGCGGCCCCGGTGCGGACGGCATGACAGCCACGCTCACCCCCTCCAAGCCGAAACGGTACGGCAGGGGCGGACGTGGCGGCTACGGAGGCGGCGGCGCCGGCTCAGGCGGCATTGCCGTAAAGAACGGAAACGGCACCATTACCCCCGGCACTCCCGGGTCCGGCGGTTTAGGCGGCCCGGGCGGCCCAAGCGCGGACGGCTGTGTTATTTTGTACTACCGCAAATTCGGGCAAGCAAAATCAGGGCCGTTGGTCCAGCGGGGCGGCGGGTTGTTTTTCGACCGCCTAAACAAACTTTTTATCGTGTGAGGTGTGAAAAATGACGATTGAACAGAGAGTCGCAGTCTTGGAGGAAATTTTCTCCAAGCTGAACGACTATTACACATCCGCCTACTCCGGCGAGGAAATCGACGCGCGGCTGGCGTCCGCCGGTGTGCCTATCGGCATCACCAAGGAGTACAAGAGCGTGGCCGAAATGAACCAGGACTTCACCGGTACGGACGTCCAGCGCGGCCAGTTCGTCCTGATCCTGCCAGACAGCACGGCCTCCGCGGACTACGGCAAGGTGTACCTCAAGGGCACGGCCAACTGGGTGTACGCCTTCACGCTCACCACGCTCACGTCCATCAAAGGCCCCATCGGCCCTCCCGGTAAAAAGGGCGACAAGGGCGATCCCGGCGAGGCCGGTTCCAGCTTCGTCATTTTGGGTTACTTTGATACGCTGGACGCCCTCAAGGCAGCCGTCCCCAATCCCAAGGCCGGTGACGTGTATGGCGTGGGCACTGCGCCTCCGTACAACATCTACATCTGGGATTCCGTCCACGGCAAGTGGGTGGGCAACGGCAACCTGCAAGGCCCGCAGGGCGAGCAGGGCATCCAAGGCCCCGAAGGGAAACAGGGGCCGGAGGGCAAGCAAGGCCCGGAAGGCCCCGTGGGCGGTTCCAGCAACTTCGTCCGCTACGATGCGCCCCAGAACCTCACAGACGAGCAGAAGGCGCAGGCGCGGAAAAATATCAACTCCGCCCCCGGCGGGTTTGGGTGGGGTGAAGCGATGAAAGATGTGCTCGCATCCGATGCCGAAGACACCTATGAAACATACTGTGGCAAGCTTGATGCGTTACTTGCCGATATGCCAGACGGAACATCACAACTTATTTATACACGTGGTCCAGCTTCAACGGGCCAATATTCTGGGGCCGGGAATATCGTTGCCGTTCTATCAAAACTATTAGGTACAAGCGCATCACTGATTGGCATTTCGCCCGAACCGAGAGGCACTACCAATGGATTGTGGCGAATGTTAAAGGATAATGGGGTGTGGCGGCCAGTCGAATGGAGTAATCCTCCCATGGAACTGGGCGTAGAGTACCGCACAACTGAGCGGTATCTGGGCAAGCCGGTTTATGTGAAAACGATAAACATGGGAAATCTCCCGGGCAATGCCGTGAAGCAGGCCAGTTTCCAGTCGAATAACGTTGTCGATAAAATCGTATCCGTAACCGGCCAATGTACTTCCGACTCAGGAGTGAGCATGTCCTTGCCTTACCACGCAGGGTCTGGCCCGAACTGGAATACCGTAATTCTTGTTGGCGCGACAGGGGCAGGAACAGCTCAAATCGTCACATTTTATGAAGATTTTGCCGGATATACAGATGCCTATGTCACGGTAAAATACACAAAACTGGAAGATTAAAGTAGGCGGCTCTATGGAAAACACCTGCATCTGTTGCGGGGCAGTCATCCCCGAAGGCCGTCAAGTGTGCCCAATTTGTGAGCGACAATGGCCTGAATTTTAATCTGCACGAAACCAAGTCGGACTTTTGACTTGCACGAAAGCAAGTCGGAATTACCCTAAAAACTGCAACTTTTTAAGGGGTGTGAAATGGAAATTTTACAAATTGTATTAACTGCCGCCACCGGCTCCGGCGTGACCGCCATCATCCTCGCGATCCTCCAGCGGAAATGGGCCAAGGATGACAAGCGGGACGCCATCGTGGACGCGCTGAAAGTGCTGCTGATCGACCGGGTGCGCTATCTGGGCCAGCATTACATTGCAGACGGCAGCGTCAGCCTGTCAGACAGGGAAACGCTGGACGAGATGCATCAGGCGTATAAATCCCTTGGCGGCAACGGACACCTGAAAATCATCATGGCCGAGGTCGGCGAGCTGCCGATCCGGAAAGAGTGAAAGGAGAACGCTATGGAAAACATCAAGAAACGGCTGGGCAATCTGCTTGCGGTGAAGTCTCTGGTGACCATCACCCTGACGGTGATCTTCGCGGTGCTGGCTCTGCGGGAGAGCATCAGCGGCAGCGAGTTTCTGACCATCTTCACGGTGGTCATCGGCTTCTACTTCGGCACCCAGCGGGTCAACGAAGACAAAAACAGTTAAAACCGGTTGAAAAATCAACCGTAAATTTGAAAGGGGACATATTATGAACAAGATCTACGAGAACATCATCACCGAAGGCAAGCAGAACGGCAAGCCCATCGAGGCCATCAACGCCGATCTGAAAAATGCCGGAGCAAACTTCCACCTGAATCCCGACGGCGGCGTGGCCGGGTGGACGGAGCAGGAGATGAGAGAGGGATTCATCCCGGCTGAGACCGAGCCGGAGGCGCTCCCTCAGACGCTGGATACCCATCGCCGGGAGGATCTGGCGGGCACCGTCCAGATCCAGCGGATCGTCGGAGCCACCTATGAGGTGACCTATGACGAGGACGGCTACTTCATCAAGGCTTCGCGTGTGCGCCATGGTTGATACGTTTGACTGCGCCAGAGCGCAGATCTACCACAACACGCAGCGCTTGACACCGGCGCAAATTAAGGCCAAGACCGGCTGCACCCACATCATCAACGGCTACCTGTTCAACGGGCGCTTCGTTCCAGTTGGCTGGTGCGTGATTGACGGCAAGATCATCAGCCGGGACAAATACCAGGACTGGGGCGTGTCCATTGGCAGTGACGGCAAGCCGCAGATGCTGACGGACCGGGGCGGATCGTTTTTGTCCGGCGTGCCCATCCTCAAGGCCGGGTCCAAGCTCTATCGGGGCCTGACCGCCGACGTGGCCCGGCCTGCTGCCCGGACGGCGGTGGGCTGGATGCCCAACGGCAAGGTATGCCTGTGGTGCGACAAGACCAGCCTGACCCGGAACCAGCTTCAGGACAAGCTGCTGGGGCTGGGCGTGGTGGACGCCCTCATGCTGGACGGCGGCGGCTCTACGCAGGGCATTTTCCCCGGTGGCAAGGTAATCAGCAGCCGGAAGGTGCCTACCATGCTGCTGTTCTGGGAGCGGTCGGCGGTCCAGGCGGAAGATCAAGCCCTCGTATGGGGCAAGGCTCACGGCCTGCTGACGGACGCCAACGCCGGTGAGACCGTGACCCGCGCCGATATGATCCGGGCGCTCTATAAGTTGGAGGGCAGCCATGGTTGAGATCAACGCTTACAGCAAAGCCGCCTCCGGGGGCAAGCAGCTGTCCACCCATTTCAAGGTGCGGGAGTTTGCGTGTGGAGACGGCAGTGACGCTGTTTTGGTGGCTCCCCGGCTGGTGATGGTGCTGGAAACCATCCGCGCCCACTTCGACGCTCCGGTGGTCATCCACAGCGGGTACAGAACGCCGCAGTACAATGCCAAAGTGAACGGCGCGGCGCACAGCCAACACTGCTATGGCATGGCGGCGGATATTTCCGTCAGCGGCCAGAAGCCGGCAGCGGTGGCGGCCTTCGCCCGGACGCTGATGCCCGATTGGGGCGGCGTGGGCGTCTACGCCAAGAAGGGCTTTACCCACATCGACGTCCGGGAGAAACGCTCCGACTGGACGGGCTAAACATCTGAAAGGAGGGCCAGAAGATGGCAACAACATCCACGCGGTTAATCCGCGCTCTGCAAGTCTGGAAAACCTATGGAAAAAGAACACCGGGAGATCCGGGCGCTGTTGTCATCCATGGCCCCGGCCCGGGCGGCGCAGGCCGTCCAGCTGGTAGGCTTGCCGCCTGACGAAGAAGCGGCGGTGCTGGCGGTAGACGTCCACGGCCAGAGCTGCCTACAGGCGGCGGCGCTGCTCCACGTCAGCGTGGACGGGTTGGCCAAGATCCGGCGGCGTGCCTACGCCAAGATCGCGGATGATATGCAGGGATAGAGAAAAGCCGTGTCCGGTTCGGACACGGCTCTTTCTTTTTAGTTTGGCTTTTTCGGCGGCTCTAAAACACGGTGAAGTGTCACCGGGGCTTCCTCCGCGTTTGTGCTTACAAAAGTCGGGGCAACCCATTTCAGGATGAGCTTTCTTCCGGACGGGTCCGTTTTTGCGCCCGTCCAAAAATTATGCCAATGGCCCCGGCGCAGATGAGGACGCGGGAAGGCGTGGCTGCCGCAGGAGTGCTCCTGCTGGGCTGCGGATGCCCTGCGATAAGCGCGGACGGCGTTTCCGATGCGGACGCCTACGTCCCACTTGCGGATCTCCGCATAGCGATCTTTGACGGTCGGCGTCCGGCGCGTATAAAACGTCTGCTCCGAGTTCGGCGCAATCTCTGCGTTTTGCGCACAAAGGTACAAAACGAGCTGCAGGGTCTGCTTGTAGAAATGGGCCAACTTCCTGCGGGTTTCCGTTTCCTCCAACAGCGCGCGGCGGAAATCTGCCTTATCCTCCGGAATATTGCGGAACGCCTCTTTACTGGTTGTTTCGATGCTTTCCTCGATTGTCTCGCAGTCGATATGGACGGGGACGCCAAAAGTTCTACCATCCTGATGGAGGTATAGCAGGCGGAGCTCCCGATCCTTTGTGTAGGGATCAAATTCAAGATGTACAAAAACACCGTGATAAATTTCCCCATGCACCCCAGTCTCCGGGGCAAACTGGATATAAAAGCACGGGTACGGCAAACGTAAAAGCGCTTCCGGATCAAGCTTCAGATCGTCCGCCTGCTCAAAGAGCAATTCCTGCATCCCCTCATCCATCACAAAAACTTCTTTGCTGATCCGCCATGGAGCGAGGGCCGCGATCCGCTGGGCGTCCCGCATGGCCTGCACGCGCACCTCAAACGTATCTGGTAAGTTTTCAGTTGCCACGCTGATCGCGGCGGCAATGGGCGCGTAGCACCAATCGGGCCACGAGGGAAGGCCCTTCTCGCCATTGTCGGTGTGGAACATTGCCATATCGCTCCACGCTTTAGGATAATCCGCTGAAACCTGCTTTAGAAGCGATAACGGTGGATAAACGATATTTTTCATATAGCTCCGCCCTTTCCCCGGCAGATCATAGCAGATCCCGGGCGTTCACGCCCAGCGCGTCGGCGAGGGCGAAAATGTTCTTCGCGGTGATATTTTCTGTGCTGATGTTGCCGGCCTCAATCTTCTGAACCTGCCGGATGTTAATGCCGGCCTTCTCGGCCAGCTGCGACTGTGTCAGCTTCGCCATGCGCCGGGATTGCTCCAGCTTTGTGATAAGATTGTCCCGGCAATCTCTGCCGGCTTTGGCCAGCGAGCAGACGGTGCAATCACCGTCTGCCCGCTGGCAGTCTGCGTATTTCTTGCGCATCGGATGGCCCCCTCAGTTCATGAGCTCCAGGATCGCGCCCAGCTGCTCAGCGTCCCAGCCCTCATCGATGGCCTGATCCAGCATGGAGGCCAGCTGATCCAGCATCTTCTGCGGAGCGCTGGTGCGGATCTCGTCCTCGCTCAGATGGAAGGCCCAGTCCAGCAGCAGGCCACCGTGGGCGTTGTCGCAGGTTTCGGCCCAGATGTCAGTGCCGGAGGTGGAGTAGAATGCACGAGGGTCCATGTCGGCCCAGTCGGCGGAGTCTTTCGCAAACTTGATAGCGGCGTTGGTGTAAGCGGTAATAGTCATTTTTCTTTTCTCCTTTTAAATGATGCCCCAAGCTTGGAGCCAAGATTCGATGTAGTCAGCGTCTTCATCATTGCAATCCTCGCCGGCACCGGAGGCGATCAGCTTGCGGATCTGCTCAAGCTCCTGCTCTGCCTCGGGGTTATCTGCGTTCTCAAGATCGTACTGTGTAAACGGGTCGCCATTCGTGGATACCAGGAACTCGCCATCGAGCTCAGGGACGGGGTAGTAGATCGTGTTCGTTGCGTCCCCAATGCACAGGGTACCATCTTCAATGTTGCTTTCGTAATACTCGGGGATGTAGTCGATCTTCTTCATAATTTTTTCCTCCTTGGGTTTCCCCTCTCTTTATGCTTCTACTATACGCCATTATTGGCGTAAAGTCAAGAGAAAAAAGCAAAAAAACAAAATATTTTTCGGGCAGTTTGAGGGCAGAATGCAGGCAGTTTCCGGGCAGTTTGGCTGTCCGGATTTTTTGTATCATAGAAGTGTAAAGGAGGCGCACACAATGTACGAGCGGCTTTTGGCCTGCGGGTATCCGGCGGAGTTGGCGCGAGATATTGTTGCACATACCGATCCGGCGGAGCTGGAACGCTGTGTGCACATGATTGAGCTTTTATACGATGACCGGAGGGAGTATGTATAGCTATTTCAACCCTAACCCAGCAGGGCGCAATGTATCGGATTGCACGGTGCGCGCGATCTGCAAGGCAACCGGAAAGGATTGGGGCGAGGTTTATTTAGGCCTTTGCATACAGGGATATTTAGACGGTGACTTGCCCAACGCAAACGCCTGCTGGGGATCATATCTGCGTTCGTTTGGATATCGGCGGTATATTGTGCCAGATACGTGTCCAGACTGCTACACAGTTGGCAGGTTTGCAGACGAGCATCCACGTGGGTCCTATATTCTGGCCTTGTCCGGCCATGTGGTCTGTGTAGAGGATGGGTGCATCTTCGACAGTTGGAACAGCGAAAACGAAATTGTTTTGTATTACTGGGTCAAGGAGGATGACTAAAATGGCTTACACACCTTACGGATGGCAAAATCCCTATTACGCACAGCCTATGCCGGATAACCTCATGCAGATGCGCCAGCAGCAGATGCAGTCCATGACGCCCCAGATGCCGCAGGCCCCGCAGAATCCAGTGGCGCAGAGCGGCGTCCAGTGGGTCAGCGGTGAGCAGGAGGCCCGCAATTGGATGATTGCGCCCAATGCCGCCGTGGCTTTGTGGGACAGCTCCGCGCCTACGGTGTACCTCAAGAAGGCAGACGCAAGCGGTAAACCGTCCCTCACGATTTATGACCTCGTAGAACGCGCAGAAACGCCGCACACGGCTCCACAGGAAAAGGGCGTGGAGTTTGTCACCAGAAAAGAATTCGACGCACTAGCGGCGCTTGTGAGCGAATTGAAGGGCAAGAAGAAGCGCAGGGAGGATGATGACGATGAGTAATCCCTTTTTTAACGCTTTGGGTGGCGGGAACACGCCGATAGGCCGGTTTCAACAGATGATGCAGCAATTCAACCAGTTCCGATCCTCTTTTCAGGGGGACCCGAAGGCGGAAGTTGAAAAACTTTTGCAATCAGGCAGGATGAGCCAGCAGCAGTTGAACCAGCTACAAGAAATGGCGAAACAGTTTCAGGGTTTGCTTAAATAAGCAAACAAAAAGCAAAATTTAAGCAAGCGTCTAAGCAAGGTGTTTGCAAAATTATTAGGTTAATCAACATCGTGGCCACGATTTGATAATAAAAAACTGAAAGGAGTTTTTCTATGTCTCTTTCCTCTGACGGCGCTCCCATGCTGACGATGCCTGTGGCCCCCACCAATACCGGCGGCGGTTTTGGCTTTGGCGGTGACGGCGCATGGTGGCTCATTGTTCTGTTCCTGTTTATCTTTGCAGGTGGTTGGGGCAATGGCTTCGGTAACAACGGCAACGGAGGCGTGGTCGACGGCTACGTGCTGACCTCTGATTTTGCCAATGTCGAGCGCAAGATCGACAGTGTAAATCAGGGGCTTTGCGACGGCTTCTACCAGCAGGCGCAGCTTGTAAACGGCACCAACATGGCGATGGCAAACGGCTTTGCACAGGCCGAGCTTTCCCGCAGCAACCAGCAGGCGGCGCTTATGCAGCAGCTCAACGCCATGCAGATGCAGGCCGCCGAGTGTTGCTACAACACCCAGCGCGGCATCGAGGGCGTGCGCTATGACATGGCGACGCAGGGCTGCGACACGCGCAATCAGCTCCAGACCAACACCCGCGACATCATCGACGCGATGAATTGCGGTTTCCGTAGCATCGACCAGCGTCTGACCGCGCAGGAACTGGCTGCGAAAGACGCAAAGATTGCCGAGCAGAACCAGCGCCTTTTTGCTGCTGACCTCGCGGCCTCTCAGTCTGCTCAGACGCTTGATATGCGCAACTATGTTAGCGCACAGTTCGCGTATTACAATCCGCGCCCCGTTCCCTCGTTCAGCGTTCCGGCCCCGTATCAGTATACTGGGTGCGGCTGCGGCTGCAATCAGGGCTGCGGCTGCTGACAACTGCATAGCATAGCTTTTTGTTGACGATTTTGTTGACGCCAACAAAATGGTCGGCCCCGTGCCGATACTAACGACAAACGCGGCGGGGCAATAGCCCTGCCGCTGTGTTTTAACCGGGTCGAAATCGACCCCTTTAGAAAGGACTGAACTCATGAAAACGATTGACGATCTGAAACAAGAATTTGTAGACCATCTTGCCGCTATGGATAAGTCCGAAATGAGCATGTTCGAACTCTCAAACTATGCCGATCTGCTGCATAAGGCGGACGCTCTTTTCAAGCCAAGCTATACAGATGTACTTGCATCCGGCTTCATTCCCCCTTTTGCGGCAACTACTTGGAAAAAGGAGGAGAAGAAAAATGGCTGAATATAGTAATTCCGCTATTGTTTCTGTTGCTGCTGGGCAAAACGTCCCGCTGACGGAAACTGCGATCAACAGCAAGCCTTGCATCGTGCATCGTCAGGGTTCGGGCATTGTCACGCTGCGCGGCCTCACCAATCAAAACCGCGCTCTGTTCAGGGTCTCCTTTGGCGGCAACATCGCTATTCCCACCGGAGGCACGGTTGAGGCCATCACGGCGGCGCTTGCCATTAACGGAGAGCCGTTGACCAGTGCAACGGCGACCGTCACGCCCGCGGCGGTAGGGAACTACTTTAACATTTATGTTTCCGCACAGGTCTGCGTTCCGAAAGGCTGCTGCCTGACGGTCGCAATGGAAAACACCAGCACTCAGGCCGTCAACTTCGCCAACTCGAACCTGACGGTTGAGAGAATTGCGTGAAAGGAGAATGGACATGAGCAAGAAAGCAATGTATGATTTGCGCAATATGCTGTGCGACGAACTCGACGAGCTGGCACGTAAGGGCGAGCTTGGCGCGGGCGATCTCGAAATTGCGCACAAACTGACAGCCACCATCAAGAACATTGATAAGATCGAGATGATGGAAGACGTCGGCTATTCCCGCGACGGAGACTGGCAGTCGGGTATGCGCGGCGCTTATGACCGCGATATGTCCAATGCGAGACGTGGCACGCATTATGTGCGCGGCCACTATTCCCGTGACGGCGGCATCGACAACATGAAACGCCAGTTGCAGGAAATGCTGGACAACGCCGACGACGAAAGCATCCGCAGAGCCATCCAGCGTTGCATGGACACGATCGAGGGCTAAAGGGGGTGCTCCCCTATGGTCGACGAGAATGAGGTCAAGCGCTGGATAGCTCGCCTTGAAACAGAGGAATCAAGCTGGACGAACTATGAGCGCCTTGCCGTGCTGTATGCCATCCGTGACCAGCAAAGCGGCAGCAGAGAGAGGGCTTTGCCAACGGCATACTCCGCAGCGCCCGCGCCGGTCAACGTCGAAACATACGGCGATTTTCTGCGCGCAGTGGCAGACGTTCCCCCGGGCAAGGCGTGGGAGATCATGGACGAGCTGATGGACAGCTTGAAAATCGTAAACGAGCGCGTCTATAATAGCGTCATGCGCAAACTGGAAAAATAAATTGCAGATGGAATTACAGATGCGCGTCAAAAAATCGTGTAATACCAATGCTTTTACTGTTTCGGTTGCGGGTTCGACTCCCGCCGCCTCCACCAATAAAAAAACCTCGCAGTCTCAACGGCTGCGGGGTTTTTCTTGTATTTGCAAGGGTTTTCGGTCTTACCTGTTTGCACATTACTTGCGATATTTGCAAGCCATCTTCCGCCAAAACAGTGTTTTTGCAGATGAATTGCAGATGAAATTACAGATGAAATTCGGATTCAAAAAAGCCGTCAACGGCATCTGCCACTGCTACGGCTTTATCATCCATGGTGTGCTGATATACATTTTTAAGCATGTTGTTTGTGGAGTGCCCCATGCGCTCCATTGCGTATTTGTCCGGGACATTGAGCCTGAGCATAACCGATGCGTTTACATGGCGCAGGTCGTGGAAGCGAAACGGCGAAACTCCGCAGCGGGCACACGCGCGTTGCAGATGCTTATACAGGACATTTCTGGTTGCGTGGACAATATACTCATCTGTTCGCGGTGTTGCGTCAAGCAGCCCCATAATATACGGCGGCACTTTTAGTTTTCTGTTGCCGCTGTAAGTTTTTGGCTGCTTGAGCTGCGGACCGTCCTCACCGTCTACAATTGCTTGCCTGATCGTTAATATATCTCCGTCAAGGCAATCCCATGTCAGACCTCTGATCTCCGATGTACGGAGGCCGAGCCAGACAGCCAGCAGGAAAGGCAATTCAAAATCTGTGTCTTTGCAGTCTTCGTGCAGAATTCTGATCTCGTCCATGGTAGGTATTTTGATTTTAGGCGCTTCCTTCTGCGGGAGTGATACGCGGAACACCTTATCCGGGCATTCCTCCGACATCGCTGCCGTAAACAGGCCGTAAGCATTTCGGACGTACTTAGGGGACTTTTCCCGTGCCATCTTATTCACGGCACGCTGCACACGATCCTGCGTCAACGCAGAGCATTTAACGCTCATCATCTCCGGGAAAACCACCTTGCGGAGTTTTCTGTACCCGTTGACGGTGGAGGGGGAGAGTATCGCGTCCTTGCTGTCAATATATCGGTCGATAGCATCACCAACCGTGCGCTCAGACGCACGAGCGGCAGACTTTGCGCCGGACTTCAATGCGGCGGCTTCATTCTCCGCCTGCCTTTTGGTAGGCGCTGTGACGGACAC
>ERZ1026844.109-NODE-109-length-65649-cov-16.354560_pt1 | contig 65649 bp, 61 predicted proteins | sample MGYA00380152_ERZ1026844 | MGnify/ENA primary metagenome ERZ1026844 (study PRJEB33269, sample SAMEA4719788) | human gut metagenome | biome: human-associated habitat; feature: organic feature; material: feces | place: Cameroon | collected 2013-10 ... | reverse complement strand
GCAACCGGCTGGAGGCCGTGATCTCCATGCCCTCCGGCGTGTTCAAGCCCTACGCAGGCGTGTCCACCGCCGTGCTCATCTTCACCAAGACCGGCCACGGCGGCACGGACAACGTGTGGTTCTATGACATGACCGCCGACGGCTTCTCGCTGGACGATAAGCGCAGCCCGGTGGCCGACAATGACATCCCCGACACCATTGCCCGCTTCCGCAAGCTGGAAGCAGAAAAAGACCGCCAGCGCACAGAGAAGTCTTTCCTCGTGCCCAAGGCGGAGATCGTAGAAAATGGCTATGACCTGTCCATCAACAAATACAAGAAAACCGAGTATAAGTCCGTGGAGTACCCGCCGACCAGCGAGATTATGGCCCAGCTGAGAGAGTTGGAACTGGAGATTGGTGAGGAAATGAGCAAGCTGGAAGAACTGCTTGGATTGTGACTAAATTCGAATTTGTGGGGATGAAGTGATGAAGTATAAACTTGGTGAAATATTCAGCCTGCAAATGGGCAAAACCCCAGATCGACATTCACCAGAATTTTGGAGCGAAGGCACCGAATCTTGGATATCCATTGCTGATCTTAGCAAGTGCAACAAGTACATTGAGAATACCGCTGAAAAGATAACCATGGCAGCGATTGAGGAAAGCGGGATAAAACCAATCCCGAGGAACACCGTTATTATGAGTTTCAAACTTTCGATTGGTAAAGTTGCTATCACTCCAAAAGAAATGTATTCCAATGAGGCAATAATGGCATTCATCGATAAAGGTGTGTTTCGGATTGAACCCGCATATCTCTATTATCTGTTGATGCATAGGGATTGGGATGTCGGCACAAACAAGGCTGTTATGGGAAAGACGCTAAACAAAGCAACGCTTTCTCAGATATCCATCAATATCCACGAGTTGTCTGAACAACACGAAATAACCAAGGTATTGGATGCGATTTCTTCTATAATAGAAGCAAGAAAGCAGCAACTCCAAAAGCTGGACGAGCTTGTCAAAGCCCGATTTGTCGAGATGTTTGGTGATCCCGTAACCAATCCATATGGATGGCAGCAGCTTACTGTGAACGATGTGTGTGTGTCGGTCGTAAGAGGCCCATTTGGCAGTGCACTTAAAAAGGAATTCTTTGTACCACCGAGCGATACCACATATAAGGTTTATGAGCAGAAGCATGCCATACAGAAAACGTCGACTATCGGCACATACTATGTCACAGCAGAGAAATACAACGAACTGCGAAGATTTGAATGTCATTCCGGTGATATTCTAATGAGTTGTTCCGGCACGATGGGTGAATTGTATCAGCTACCTGCGGGCTGTGAGCGAGGCATCATAAATCAAGCACTCTGCAAGTTTACACTCAACGAAAGAATACTGCCGATTGTTTTTTTGGCATATATGAGAGAAACCATTGGTAATCTCGAAACAAAAGGCAGCGGCATACAGAACATTGCTGCGGTTTCATATGTGAAAGCGATGCCCATAAACCTGCCGCCAATGCGTGTGCAGGAGCAGTTTGCAGCCTTCGTCGAACAGACCGACAAATCAAAAGTTGCCATACAGAAGGCGTTGGACGAAGCACAACTGTTGTTTGACAGCCTGATGCAGAAATATTTCCAATAAATTAAAATAGGATTTCGTAAACATCAGACAATATTCATTACTAGAAACGAGGTAAGCGTATGCCAAATTCTGTGTATAATGAGCCGCATATCATTTGGATGGCGATCATAACATTATTCCAATTTGCGCAAAAATATGCAGCCGCACTGAAAGCATATGGCAACGTCTATAAAGACGATGGCGCACAAAATGCTTACATTGACGTTGCTCAAGAGGCTCTCTGGCGTCAGCTTATGTCAGAAATGTCGAAAATCTATGACCGTGAATCAACTTGCGGCTCAGATAATTGCAGTATCCGGCAACTAAGTCGTTGTTGCCTGAATCACGCCACTGCCATGCACGGCAAAAGCAGCGAACTGACAGCACAGCTTGACGCTCTGTGTGAACGCTACAAATCCCTGCTTTCCAAAGAACTCCGAAACAAAAAGTTAGCACATTACGATTTGGCAGCTGTTTTTTTGCAAGAACCACCTCCGATTGCATTTGATGACGTTGAGCAGTTCATCAATGACACTGCACATACACTTCAACAAGTTGGAGATTGCCTGCTTGGGGTGAAAGTAAACTTTGGCTACGACGAACTTGTAAAAAAATATCAAGCAAGTTTACTTAAACTGGCCATAGGGGATGAATCACATGACCAACTTTGACATTTTCCTCTCCACCCCACAATTTTCCTCCTTCGCCCCTGTTGCCGTCTCCGCCGAGCGGATTCTGCCCATCGACCCCTCCGCCTGTGTGCTGAACTGCCGCAGGGCGATGGAGTTTGCCGTGAAGTGGATGTATTCCGTGGACAAGGCGCTGGTTATGCCTTATCAGGACTCTCTGGTGAGCCTCATGAATACCGAAGACTTCCGGGACATTGTGGGCGCAGACATCTGGCGGCGGATGGATCTGATCCGCCGCATGGGAAACAATGCCGCCCACAACGGCAAGAAAATCACCGAGGAGCAGGCGGCGCTGTGTCTGGAGAACCTCTATGTATTCTTGGACTTCGTGGCCTATTGCTATGGTGAGAACTACACAGAGGGGCATTTTGACCGTGCGCTGCTGACGGAGAAAAGCGAAGTTTCCGCTGAGCCGGTGCAGGAAGTGCCGGAGGTGGAGCTCGCCGCGCTGATGGCGGAGAACGCTGCGCTGAAGGAGGAACTCACCGCCCGCCGAGCCGAGCAGCAGCAGACCTATGTGCCCAAGCCCCTCGACCTGTCTGAGTACAAGACCCGCAAGCTGTATATCGACACCATGCTCACAGATGCGGGCTGGACAGAGGGCAAGGACTGGCTGAATGAGATAGAGCTGCCCGGTATGCCAAACAAGTCCGAGGTGGGTTATGCGGACTATGTGCTCTACGGCGATGACGGCCACCCGCTGGCAGTGGTGGAGGCTAAACGCACATGCGTGGATGTGGCCAAGGGACGCCAGCAGGCAAAGCTCTATGCAGACCTGTTGGAGAAGAAGTATCACCGCCGCCCGGTCATTCTCCTGACCAATGGCTTTGAGACCCGCATTACGGACAATATCTATCCCGAACGCAAGTGTGCCGCTATCTACTCCAAGCGGGATCTGGAAAAACTGTTCAATCTCCAGACCATGCGGACAAGCCTGAAAAATGTCATGGTGGATCGGAAGATAGCCGGACGCTATTATCAGGAGGGCGCCATCAAAGCTGCCTGCGATGCCTTTGCACGCAACCGGCGCAAGGCGCTGCTGGTCATGGCCACCGGCTCCGGAAAAACGAGAACAGTTATTGCCCTATGCGATGTGCTGCTTCAGCACGGCTGGGTGAAGAATATCCTGTTTCTTGCTGACCGCAACAGTCTGGTCACCCAGGCAAAGCGCAGCTTTGTGAATCTGCTGCCCGATCTCTCCGTTACCAATCTCTGCGAGGAGAAGGATAACTACACAGCGCACTGCGTATTTTCCACCTATCAGACCATGTACAATGTCATTGACAGCGTACAGGATGAAGACGGCAAGCTTTTTACCTGCGGGCATTTCGATCTGGTCATCTGCGACGAAGCTCACCGCTCCGTTTACAACAAATACAGGGATATTTTCAACTACTTTGATGCCCCGCTGGTGGGGCTGACAGCCACGCCGAAAGACGAAATTGACAAGAATACCTATGAGATTTTTGAGTTGGAAAATGGCGTGCCCACCTATGGCTATGAGCTGGCGCAGGCGGTCAAGGACGGATATCTGGTGGATTTTCTGTCGGTAGAGACGAAGCTGAAATTTATTGAGCAGGGCATTGTCTACGATGAACTTTCCGACGAGGACAAGCAAGCCTATGAGGACACCTTCGAAGATGAAAACGGAGAATTACCGGAGCGCATTGCGTCCTCGGCGCTGAACGAATGGATCTTCAATGAAGATACCATCCGACAGGTACTGAATACGCTGATGACCTACGGTCTGACCATCGACTATGGCAATAAACTGGGCAAGACGATCATCTTTGCAAAGAATCACACCCATGCGGAGAAGATCCTTTCGGTTTTCAATCAGGAATACCCGCACCTTCCCGGCTTTGCCAAGGTCATCGATAACTATATGACTTACGCCCAGAGCGCGATTGACGAGTTCTCCGATCCGAAAAAGCTGCCGCAAATCGCCATTTCCGTGGATATGCTGGACACCGGCATCGACGTGCCGGAGGTGCTGAATCTGGTGTTCTTTAAAAAGGTCATGAGCAAAGCGAAGTTCTGGCAGATGATTGGGCGTGGCACCCGTCTGTGTCCGGGGCTGATGGATGGTAAGGATAAGGACAAGTTCTATATTTTTGACTTCTGTGGCAACTTTGAGTTCTTTCGCATGAACAAGGGACGGCCCACTGCCAATATGATTGCCTTACAAGGAGCGATCTTCCATCTGAAGGCCCAAATTGCGTTCAAATTGCAAGACTTGGCGTATCAGACAACGGATCTCATTGCCTTCCGCAAGACGCTGGTAGAGGACATGGTGCACAAGGTGCAGGAACTGAACAAAGAGAACTTTGCAGTGCGCCAGCACCTGAAATATGTGGAGCTGTATGCAAATCCCGATAACTATAACGCCATGACCTATGAGGACACCCTGCTCATGGGACAGGAGCTGGCACCGCTCATCACGCCGGAGGAAGACGATGCTAAGGCGATGCGGTTCGATGCGCTGATATATGGCATTGAGCTTGCCTATCTCGCCGGAAAAAAATACGGTAAAGCCCGCAGCGACCTGTTTAAGAAAGTTTCCGCCGTTGCATCTGTGGCGAATATCCCGGAAATCATGGCGCAAGCCGAATTGATCGACAAAATTCTGCATACGGACTATGTAGAGAATGCCGGAATCAACGAATTTGAGCATATCCGAGAAAATCTGCGAGACCTTATGAAGTATATCCCGCAAACCAGCGTGCGCTATGATACGAATTTTGATGATGAGATTCTCTCTGTAGACTGGAATGAATCAGATTTGGAAAATGATGACCTTAAGAACTACAAGGCTAAAGCAGAATTCTATGTGCGGCAGCACATGGACAATGTGGTGATTACCAAGCTCAAAAGCAATGTCCCCCTGACCGCGGAAGATGTACAGGCACTGGAGAAAATTCTTTGGAGTGAAGTCGGCACCAAGCAGGACTATGAGGCCGAGTATGGGCAAAAGCCGCTGGGCGAGTTCGTGCGAGAAATCGTCGGGCTTGATATGAATGCAGCAAAAGAAGCCTTTGCTCAGTATCTGAATGATGCCAGCCTCGATAGCCGACAGATTTATTTCGTAAATCAGATTGTGGAGTACATCGTCCATAATGGCATGATGAAGGATTTGTCTGTGCTGCAGGAAGCACCCTTCACTGACCACGGCAGCATTGTGGAGGTGTTCACGGATCTGTCCGTGTGGGCAGGCATCCGGCAGGCGATTGAGCGGGTCAATGCCAATGCGTTGGCAGCGTGAGTTGTATTTTGGTGGAAGGAGATTTAATAAATGGCAAACATTATTGCAGTAATCTGGGACTGTGACAAAACCCTGATTGACGGTTATATGCAAGATCCGATTTTTGCAGAATATCAAATTGACTCGTCTGATTTTTGGAAAAAAGTAAATGCGAAGCCAATGGAACTTGCAGAGAAAGGGATCCGAGTAAATCGGGATACTTATTACCTGAACTACTTTATTGAATGCGCTCATAACGGGACTTTTAAGGGATTAAATAATCAAAAACTCAATGGCTATGGGAAGAAACAGAATTTTTATAGAGGTATCCCAGAAATCTTCGAGAAAACTAAGAATATGTTCAAGGACGATAAACGTTATGCAGAATACGGAATTCAAGTTGAACATTATATTGTTAGCACTGGCTTTGCTGAAATTATCCGCGGTTCAGATTTGATGCCTTTTGTTGATGGCGTATGGGGATGCGAGCTTTTGGAAACTCCCGATAGTGACGGCGATATGGTTATCGGTGAGACGGTATATACGATTGACAACACATCAAAAACCAGAGCAATATTTGAAATAAACAAAGGAATTGATAAAATCGACGGAATTGAAGTCAATTCAAAAATCCCGGAAGAAAACCGAAGAGTTCATTTTGAAAACATGATTTATATTGCAGATGGCCCTAGCGATATTCCCGCATTCTCTGTTGTAAAAAAGGGTGGCGGAGCCACCTTCGCTATCTATCCCAAAGGTGACAGCAAAGCCATGCAGCAGGTTGAACAGATGCGCGAGGATGGACGCGTCGATATGTACGCAGAAGCGGATTATTCCGAGGGGACTACCGCATATATGTGGATTACCAATAGAATTCAAAGAATAGCTGATCGGATTCGTAATGCAGAAAAAGAAAAAATCATGAGCTCTGCATCAGGAGTCCCACATCATTTGGTTTGATGTTTGCTTTCTATGTATGATTGTTCTGCCAAACAGCACATACCCTTCCTGACATTATTGGCACAGAGAAAATCGCGCAAATCCGTTGTGTACCAACGGGTTTGCGCGATTTGTACCTTCGCTCTTACCCTCTACCGTATTCCCACGGCTAAGACCTACCATTTTGTCACTATGTACTACCCCACCCCTGCCTTTTAGCCAAATCGCCCATTGCAAAGCAGAATCTTTCCCACCGTGCCAATGTTATCTGTGACGGGTCGCCTTCCCGTATACGCAGCGTCCTCCGTATCTCTTTGGGTATAACTACCCTGCCCAGCTCGTCTATTCGCCTCACTATTCCTGTCGCTTTCATGGTTCCTCCTGTGGTGTGGTAATCTTTGCTTTGTTTTCATAGTATCCGCAGCTTTTCCAAGGGTATGCAAGACTTTGCCATGGTGGATTTTGCCATGTTTTCACAACTCAGCGCCCGCGCTTGTGCTATAATGAAGGCAGAATAATGCACGGAGGTCTAACGTATGGCAGGGGATACCGTTCGCCTTTACACCCGGCAAAACGACAAGACGCTGCTGATGCTTGAGCACGGCGGCAGGATACTTAACCAGCGCGTATATGTGCAGCTCCACTTCGGAGACATGGCAAAGCACTATCTCGACTGCTATGACTGGTTCGCCCGCGAGGCTGCAAAGCTCGTGCCTAAGCCCGATTATGCGGAGCTTCCCATATGGTGCGCAGTTGAGGCCGGCCGCTGCCTGCCCCCCGAACCCGGCACCGTAGTATACGTGGTGGATATCCCGAAGGAAAAAGTGATATACTTCGACGACGGCAAGTGGGACTATGTTTTGAACCACCACTACCTGCCAGCCTCGCCCGATGACGAAAAGGCCTACAAGAAGCACCTTGCCGACTGCGGCTTTACTAACGGCTTTGAGTTTTTTGAGGGACGCTACGCCAATAAATTTCCGGACGAGATGCGCCACATAGAAGAAAGCTGGAGCCGGGTGTTCGATGTGAACATGGCCTCCCCTACCCTCTGCGGCAACATATGGGAAATACCCAAAGAAAGCATAGTCCGCATAGTGCGGCCCGGCGAACGGGTCACAGAATAACATATATATAAAGGAGTACACAATGGAACTCAATACTGCACTGCAAAAGCTCAAGGAATACGAAAGGCGGGGCTTTGCCCTGTCCCATGCCTCCGGGCTCATGTACTACGACGGCGCGACGACGGCCCCCAAGGGCTCTGCGGGGGTACGCGCCATAACCTTGGGCGAGCTTTCCCGCATAAGCTATGAGCATACCACTGCTAAGGAATCCATCGAAATGCTGGAATGCCTCATGGCGCATTCCGACGAGCTCGACACCGTGACCCGCCGCAAGGCCAGCGAGCTTTACAGGGATTACGAGCGTACCCACAGGGTACCCATCGAGGAATTCGTGGCCCACCAGCAGCTTTGCAGCGAGGCGGACAGCGTATGGCACGAGGCAAAGGTGAAGGACGACTTTTCCATGTTCGAGCCCTACCTCCAGAAGATGTTCGACAGCACGAAGCGCATGGCGCTCTATATGGAGCCGGACAAGCGCCCCTATGATACCATGCTGGATAACTTTGAGCGCGGCCTTACCGCATCAGCCTGCGACGCTTTCTTCGATACCCTCAAAAAGCGCCTCGTACCGCTTATGCACAAGGTCGTCGAGCATGGCGACAGGGTAAACGACGCGCCCCTTCGCCAGAGCTTCCCCATTGCAAAGCAGAAGGAGCTTTCGAGTTACCTCATGGACGTGATGGGCATCGACAGGGATCACTGCATACTGGGGGAGACCGAGCATCCCTTCACCACCGACTTTTCCAAGTACGATGTGCGTATAACCACACACTACTATGAAAACAATTTCGCCGCCTCCCTGTATTCCGTAATACACGAGGGCGGCCACGCGCTGTATGAGCTGCATACCGGCGACGAGCTGGCCTGCTCGAATCTCGGCCGCGGCGCGTCCATGGCGATGCACGAGAGCCAGTCCCGCTTCTATGAGAACATAATCGGCAGGAGCTGGGAGTTCTGCGGCCTCATCTTCCCCTTTGTAAAGAAGGAATTCAGCCCGCTGCTTGACGGCGTATCCGACGAGGAATTCTACCGCATGATAAACAAGTCCTCCCCCTCCCTCATACGCCTGGAGGCGGACGAGCTTACCTACTGCCTGCACATAATGATACGCTACCGCTTGGAGCGGGCCATGATCGACGGCAGCATCACCGCGCACGACCTGCCCCATGAGTGGAACAGGCTCTATAAGGAATACCTCGGCGTGGACGTGCCCTCGGATAAGCTCGGCGTCTTGCAGGATTCCCACTGGGCAAACGGCAACATAGGCTACTTCCCCTCCTATGCCATAGGCTCCGCCTACGGCGCGCAGTACTACAAGGAGATGAACCGCGATTTCGACGTGAAGGCGGCCTTAAGCGCGGGCGAGCTCTGCAAAATAAACCGCTGGATGGAGGATAAGATCTGGAAATACGGCTGCATGAAGGATCCCATGACGCTGTTCGAGTCCGTCTGCGGCAGGTTCGACCCCACCTGCTATGCCGATTACCTCGAGAACAAGTACTCTGAAATATACGGCCTGTAAAAGCGCATTGCAAAAGCGCCCCGAAAAAATTCGGGGCGCTTTGCTGCTTTTTGGATCAGTTGAGCCTTACTTCCTTGGCGGTCTCGGGCAGGAAGCAGCCCTTGAGGTCGTACTTGTTATAGCCGCTGTAATCGGACAGCATACGGCCCTCAAGACCGTAGCTTCGGATAAAGCGCTTTCCGTCAACGCTGGTCCAGTTCTCCAGATCCCAGGTGAGGTAGCCGTCCTCGTCCGTCTTCTTCTCGGCGAATATCAGGTCTACCTGACGGTTATGGTTGGCGATAAGGTCGACCAGTTCTTCAGTAGTTAGGTCCTTTTCCACCTTTTCTATAACGTCATTTACCTTCATATCATATCTCCCTTAGCCAACATACCCGGCCTTCTTGAGTATCTCAAGAGCCTTTTCGTGGTTGGCTTCGCTCATCATTACCAGCGGGCCGGTGCAGCCCATGCCGGATTCCGCGTAGATGCCGGCCTTCCAGAGGGCCTGTACCGCGTCCTCAAGGTCCATGACCTCGATGCCGGGGATAGAGGCTGTGCAGGGCTCCGCAGGGGGAGCTGTCACTGTCTCTGCCTCGGCCGCGGGCTTGGCGGCCGCCTTGCGGGCGGCCAGTATCTTGGACAGGCCGGCCTTTTCGGCCCTGGCAAACTCCGCCTTGGCAACATCGAATACCTTGCCCCGGATGAGCTGCGCGGCGTATTCCAATGCGTTGGCTATTACCGGCGCACCGGAAGCGCGGGATACGATCATTATGAGCTTGTCGTAGCCCTCTCCTATGCCGGGGCCGTAGCCGTATCCAGAGGCCTCGAAGCTGCCGCCGGTGGTGAAGCTGGAGAGCATCTTTACCATGACGTTGCCCGTGAGGGAATCCATCACCATTACGTCGGGAGTGCCCTGCAAAACGTCGTTGCCCCGCATGACCGCGCCGCCGTCCGCCCTTGCGGATTCTGCAAACTTAAAGTCGTAGCCGTTCTTTTGAAGCTCCTTGAGCGCCATCTCGGTCTGGCGCGCGCCGTCCACGTTGAGTATGCCCAGTGTGGGCTCCTTTACGCCGCAGGCCTTGGCAGCTATGATGCCGTAGACTGCGTTCTTTATCATGCCCTCGATGCGGTCGGCGCTGCTGGTGCCCGTGGTGTTGGCAACGAACATCTCCTTGCCCCTGGCCGGAGTTATTACGCGGCCCACGGTGGATACGCCGATGGGGAAGGGGAAATGCATGGTGACTGCGCCGTCCACCTCGCCCTTTTCCACCATCTCCTCCATCCTCTTGTGGCCTTCCTCGTCGTCTGCCACATGTATTGTGGTTATGCCTTCATGCTCCAGAGAGCCTATGTAATATACGTCCACGCCCCGGGCCGCTGCCATGACCGCAGCCTGCATGGCGTTCTCTTCGCCGTGCTCGCTGCCCATGCCGGTAAGGGCTATCCTGGGCTTAACGCCGAAGCTGCCGCTTTCCAGGCCTTCCGCCATTTCCATAAAGGCCTTGGCGATTATCTTTTTCTCCATGCTCATGGGTTTACCCCCTTTACTCTTCTTCGCTTGCGAGGAGAGCGGCTGCAAACTCCTTCATGGACTTGGCGATCATCTTCTTGATTTCTTCCTCACTTACGCCCGCCGCTTTCTCTGCGCCGGAGTTGGCCTGGATAACGAAGGATACGCCGTCGAACAGGTTGGTCATGCGGCCGAGGAACAGAGATCCCTTGCCTATTACCATTACCCTCTTCATCTTGCCGTCCATTATGGCGTTGCGCACATGGCCTATGCAGGGCACGCCGCTGGGAATATGGCCCTGAGTGGGAGCCCAGCCGGTAAAGCCGTGCTCAACTGTGAACTTGGCCAGATCTGCCTTCTGAAGGTCACCCTTCTTTACGGCGAGGGCGGCTATCATCTTATAGTTGGCAAGAGGTACGTCTCCTGCGCCTGCGGGCTTGGTTATATCAGGGTTCTGCATCTCGGGGGAGAATTTGTCGATGTCAGTGACCTTGAGGCCGTTCCTCTCCAGGGGATCGGTCACAAGGGAGCCTATTACGGCCTGGGGGGCGGAGCCGGTGCCCACGCTGTGACGGCCCAATATGTCCAGGTTGATCTCTGGGCTTACGCCGTCGTCCTGAGTGACTATTACGGAGAACCCGCCCAGCATATCCTCAAGTATGGGCAGGCCCTTCTTAACGTGATCCTTGCCGTTCATGCCAAGCTTTGCGGTGCAGCCGCCGGCGGTCACGGCAACGGTCTTGTATGCGCCGGAAGCCACGAGGGCTGCTGCCTCTATCATGGCGTGGGCGGGCGCGGCGCAGAAGCCGCGGCAGTCGGAGCCGGTGGCATTGCTGAGGCCGGCTATTTCAGCCGCCGACTTTGCGAAGTTGCCGCCTCCGCGCTGGTTCATATCGCCGCAGGCCTCTTCTGCGCAGTCTATCACATATTCTACATCCTCTTTTGCTATGCCGGCATTCTTTACTGCCGCAAGAAGCGCAAGAACGCTGGAAGCCTTATCCGCGATGTTCTCGTGCATTACATGGGCGGAGAGGTTGACGTCTATGTCGTGGGCGCGCTTTACGCAGCCTACCAGCTTGTCGTGGTGATACAGTCCCTCGCTGTGCTCCTCTGACACCAGCCTCTCTATTTCGGAGAGCTCTATGCCGTCGTTCACGCGGGCCATTACGGTCTCGTCAATGAGGGGGTTTTCCGCAAGCTTCGCCTTGTTCTCCGCTACGAAATCCTTGTCAAGATATACCAGCTCAAACACGTCGCAGGCCTGCATGAGAAGAAGGAACTCCTCCTGAGGCATCATCTGACCGAACTGACCGAAGCGGCCGTTCTTGGGGCATACCTTGTCGCACCAGGGCTGGGGTACTTCAGCAAGCTCATCAGGGGTGACGTTGCCGATATAGACCTGGTTGGGATAGTAGGAAAGCACGTCCTCAAAGCTCCTTATATGACCGGGCAGCTCCTTAAGGTATTCGCTTTCGGGGTTCACTATGCGCTCGGTGGTCTGGGTGGTGCCGTTATGAATGACCATATCCGGGGTGTGTACCAGAATATAGCCCGCTCCTTTGATTACGCTTTTCATTGCTTTGCTCCTTGCTTTTATTTTATATATAAAAGAAATAATAACTTTATTCTAAAAAAGGAGGCGGTAGGACAAAGCTATCGCCTCCCCGTATGCGTTACTTGTCGAGATACTTGCAGTACTGCTCCCTGATAGCGCTCATCTCATTGATGATATCGTCAACATCGAGAACCATCTCCATCATGCTGACCTGCTCGTCATAAACAGCGGGATCGAATTCTGCCTTTACCTCAGGCTCACATACGTGATAAACCGTAAGTCCAAGCTGGACTCCTGTCAACGGACCTGCGTAGGTGGGGTCACCGTTGGTGACCGTCTCAGCAGCGAGTCCGGAAGCCTCGCCTTCAGCTGCGCCCAGGAGAACTACTACGTTCTCGGGGCCATACTGCTCGGCGAATTCCTTGACGCGCTTCTGGTTTTCCAGATCCATTGCGCCTGCGGCCGTTCAGACAAAGCACTCGGTGGAGGAGAATACTACCTCTGCGCCAGCGGATTCAGCGCAGGCAGCTATCGCCTGTCCCGGTATACCGTCGCGGTCGCCTATGATCACGCATTTCTTACCGGCTAAAATGCTCATTACCTTATCTCCTTTCTCAAAATTTACCTATATAGACAGCCCTTTGGGGCTACCTAACGCTTTTGTGTGTACGCGATCAGGCGTACTTCTTTATCATGGCCTCTACGTTCTCCGGAGTGGCGTCGTCCTTAACACAGGAATCGATCATTTCGCCGTTTTCGTACACTGCGATAACGGGCAGGCCAAGTATCTTCTGGCTGATGGCCAGACGGCGGGCTTTAGTGGTGTTGAGGGCGCAGAACTTGAGAGTTGCGCCGTACTTCTCTGCAAACTCGTGTACATGGGGCATGAGGGCAGCACAGGGTACGCAGCCATCGCCATAAAAGTCCACTACTACCTTACCGGGAGCCTGAAGCACTTCCGCTTCAAACGTGGTCTTATCTACTTCCAGCATGATTTTTTATCTCCTTGTATTTATTTTTAGTTTAAATCAGCTATGTACTTTTCAGCCTGCATCGCGGCTATTGCGCCGTCGGCAGCTGCGGTGACTACCTGACGGAGGGACTTCTTGCGGATATCCCCTGCGGCGAACACGCCCTCAATGTTGGTGTGCATGTTGTCGTCGGTCAGGATATAGTTGTTCTCCATGTCTATAACGCCCTGGAACAGATCGCTGTTGGGCAGCAGGCCAATGAAGCCGAACAGGCCGAATATGCCGTCGTCCTCGTCCGCCTCGATAGTGGTCAGTTCCCCGGTCTTGGTGTTCTTTACGATCATCTTGCTCAGCATTCCGTCGCCGTCCACTTCTTCAACGACGTGATCCCACATGAAATGAAGCTTTTCGTTCTTGAATGCCTTTTCCTGAATGGACTTGGCGGCGCGAAGCTCGTTTCTTCTATGTATAATGGTCACCTTGCGTGCGAACTTGGTAAGGTACATGGCCTCCTCAACGGCAGCGTCGCCTCCGCCGACCACATACACCTCGAAATCCTCGAAGAAGGCGGCGTCGCAGGTGGCGCAGAAGGAAATGCCCTTGCCTACGAACTGCTCTTCGTTCTTGCAGCCTATGGGACGGGGATGTGCGCCGGTGGCGATGATGACGGTCCTGGCCTCATATTCGCCCTTGGTGCCCACCAGCTTCTTGGTCTTGCCGGAGAAGTCCACGGACTTTATGGTGTCGCTCACTCTCTCGCAGCCGAACTTCTTGGCCTGCTCGGTCATCCTCGCGATGAGGCTGGGGCCGGATTCGCCCTCAAGCTGCTGGCCGGGGTAGTTCTCGATCTCGTTGGTGATGGCGATCTGGCCGCCGTCCTGCCCCTTCTCTATTATAAGGGTGGACAGTCTGCTGCGCCCGGCGTACAGGCCGGCGGTAAGTCCTGCCGGGCCCGCTCCCAGTACTATTACGTCGTATATTTTGCTCATAACAAGTACTCTCCTTGTTTAATAGTCGCTTTCATGCAGTCATCCGCGCCTTAATCAATACGTTCCGCGCGCAATCACTGTTATTTCAAATATGAAATCTAATCCGTTTATCATTATAAGGCCTTACGTCAAATAAAACAAGTGACACTTCTGCCTTATTGTTCATATTTGCATATAAAAATCAGGATTTTGTTCAAAATTTTGTTTACCGCCTTTTCCGTTGAGAGACAGCGCCCCTTCGAGCAACCCTCTCCCGATTCTCTGAGGGAACCGGGAGAGGATCCAGCGATTATACTATTTATAGTATATTGATCAGACCTCGAAGATGGTCTGGCCGGTGACCTCGGTGGTCAGGGCCTCAAGGGCGCGGTTAACCAGCTTCTTGCGCAGAGCGTACTCTTCGTCATGGGAGAGGCTGGGGTTGCCCAAGGGGTGAGGTATGGCGATGGTGGGAACTATACGGTTCGCACCAACGGTCATGGATATAGGAGTTACAGTGCACATATGAACTACGGGGATACCCGCACGCTCGATTTCCTTTACCATCGTTGCGCCGCAACGAGTGCAGGTGCCTCAGGTAGAGGTCATGATTACGCCGTCAACGCCGGCCTTCTTCAGCTTCTGAGCATATTCGGCGGCGAAAGCCTTCGCGGATGCGACGGCGGTGCCGTTGCCGACGGTGGCATAATACAGGTTGTGCAGCTTGCCGATCTTGCCTTCGCGCTCAAACTCGCGCATTACGTCTACGGGCAGTACGCGGTTGGGATCCTCATTGGCGTATACGGGATCGTAGCCGCCGTGAGCGGTCTCGTGATCGGCGGAGGAGAGCTTATCGAAGCCGTCCAGGCTGTACTCGCCATAGTGGGAAGCGGAGGAGGACTCAATGTGGTCGGGGTTGCCCTTGGGAACAATACCGCCGGAGGTGCACAGGGCGATGGTAGCCTTGCTCAGATCCTTGATGGCGGGATTGGGGGCCACGCGGTCAAAGGAGGGCATGGGATACTCAGTTACGAAGTGCTCGCCATTGAGCTTCTTGAGCAGCATATCTACGGCACGCTTGGAGCCGCGCTCCTTCTCGAAGAAGTTCTTGCGGATACCGTTGGGCATATAGCCTTCCTCGCAGGAAGCGCCTATTTCCTCGCCCTTCATGAGCTTGAGAGCCAGCTTTGCCATACCGGGAGCAGCCTTACGCATGCCGGCGGCGCTGTTGGCGGTCTCATAGATGAGGACCTTGTTCTTCAGGTCTGCGCCGGGGTTCTCGACGTACATACCGGTAAGAACAGGGATGCCCAGCTCTTCCTGTACCGCGAGGGCTATGTTGGCGCAGGCATAGCCGTAACGGCCTGCGTTGAAGGCGGGACCTGCGATGAACATATCGGGCTTCTCGGCCTTGACCCACTCGAGGATCTGAGCCTTGGCGTCCTTTTCATGCTCTGCATAGTAGGAGTCGCCGCAGATGATTGTCTTTACGATTTCAGCCTCGCCCTTCCATGCCTGATTGAAAGCCATGCCGGGGCCTACAAAGCCCTCCCGAATCTCGGGGGCTATGTGAGCCATTTCTTCACCGCCGATGTTGGCGAAGAACTGGTTGATGTAATGAACTACACGATAACTCATGGATTTGGCCTCCTTCCTTATTACCTTGCGCTGAGATAGCCGAAGCCCATCTCGTTAGTAGCGCCGGTGATGACCTGTATCTCGGCCTCGATGGTGCCGTCAGGACGCAGGGAACCCGCATGGCTTCCGGCTATCCTGTCGATATCCTCCAGCGTGCCGATGACCTTGTCCATCTTGGGCAGGATTATTACCTGGTTGGCATTGCCGCCGGTTACTACCGCGTCTGCCAGAGGATCGGCGTCTGCCAGGGACTGGGACTTGCCGTCCTGACCGGCATACTCATCGGTGATGATGGTGGTCTTTACGCCCTGAAGCTCGATCTTCTTGGTGTTCATGATAAGGTCGGTATCGGGATTGCCGAAGCCTTCCTGAGATACGATAACGCCGTCAAGATCCAGCAGGCGGCAGAGCTTTGCCGTCCAGTCGGAGGAGCGCATCTTATCAGCAAGGTATACGTTCTCATTGGTGATGATATTGCACACGTAGTTGATGGTCTTGCCGTGCTGCTCAAACAGGTCTGCCACCACGGGGTTGTTCTGATGATGATAAGTGGTGTTCTTATCGCAGGCAGAGACACAGTTGCCGCTGATGATAGCGCCATCCATGGTCTCGGTGGGGTTGATGATGGTGGTAAGGCTCTTCTTTGCATCTACGCCGTATACGTAGGTGTCATGGAGCAGGCCCTGGCTCTGGAGCATATGGACATACGCTACACGGGGCAGGTCGGGCCACTTCTGTATGCCTTCCTTGATGCCGAGGGTCTCGTATTCCTTGGTGGAATCGGGAGTCACATTGCGGCCCAGCTCGCCGATATAGGTGGCGGCGCGGAGGCCGGCGATGCGCACGGCGTGCTCATACTCATGCTGATGTACGCCCGCTACAGGCTCACATACCAGTACCAGGTTCAACAGCTTGGAGAAAGCGGTGTAGTCGGCGCCGGGGCCGGTCATGTCGATAACGCCCTCCTGGAAGCCAACGATCTTACCGGCGGTAACGACTGCCATGCCGCGGAGCACATGAGTCTTGCCGGAGCCTACGGTGTCTACCTTGGCGATGACGCCGGGGAATTCGCCGCCGGGGCCTTCTACCTTGACGCGGGGTTCGATTACGTCCTTGACCGGGGTGATGCGAACGCTCTCGCCGGGTTTGGCAATGTCAAAATGAGCGTCCTTTACACAGGCCTTAACGTCGTCGTCTCCGAAAACGAAATTCTTGGCCTCGTCAGCGTTTACGAAGAGAATGCCGTTTTCAAGCTTTGATTCCTTTGAGAATTGAATGTCCTTGATCTCTATGAATCCAAGTTCCAATTTCAAAGAAAACACCTCCTTTTCTTATTCTTATTTTGGGAATGATGTTCTATTTTGCTAAACCCGCCGCCGCGTCAAATTCCATGGCGCCTGCGATCAAGGTATAGTCAACCAGTTGAAAATCCTTCAAAAGCTCATTTGTAAGTATGCGCTTTTTAGGGGGGAATTTATCATAGGCTATGATGCTGTTAGACATCATTTCGGCCTGCTCCGCCGAAAAGGTGTGCGGGCTTTTCGATACCGCTATGGAGCGGTATATCGTCTCGTTAGGCTTTACGCTGCCCGCAAGCGGGTGGGTGTACAGGGTATGTCCTATGTATACCAGATCGCGTACCTTCACGAGCACGTCCCTGTATCCGCCGTCTACGAATTCCACGGGATAGCAGTCGCCCATGCACTTTACCACAAGGGGATTATTGGTTATCAGCAGGTAATCATGACCGCTGCGCATTATTGCTCCCTTTCCGCCCCCCAAATAAAATACAGAGGGCTAACAACATACCGAATATGCTGCCTGCCCTCTGTTTATTAACCTGAGAGATTCCCTGTTTTTCATACCGTTACAGGTTGCTCCTTCGGTGCCCTCGCTTTCCAGAGTTCCGTCAGAACACAGTCTTTTTGCCTGAGATGTTCACAGCGCACCGGCAATGCGCGCCGCTTATTCCTTCGGCCTCCGCCAAGTAACGGCGGAATCTCCTGCATTCATCAACCGCTTTATGTCATTCTCGACCCGCAGGCCCGATATCGATCCTTTTTTCTTTAGTCCTTTCCTTATCCCTTTTCCTGTTATCGCCAATCGGTATCATCTATTGATTTCGTCTATATTTTATATCGTTATCAAAGGTTTTGGCAATAGCTTTTTTATGTTTTATTGATAAAAAATACTCATAAGTTTATTATCGCAGACGCGCCTGTCATCATTCCCGCTTATGGTTTTTTAGCTTTGTGCGGATACCATCCGTCAAGCTGTATCAAAAGCTGTTGAAATGATCTCCCCTCCGATTTATAATTTTTGATTATGAGGTATTCAAATACAAAAACAGCCCGTTTCCTTTCCCGCCCCAACAGATTCGTAGCCATGGTGGCAATCGACGGAAAAGCCGAAGCGGTTCACGTAAAGAACACCGGCCGCTGTAAAGAGCTGCTTATACCGGGCTCCACGGTAGTGCTCACAAAGCCCGGCGGTTCTGCCAGGAAGACGAGCTACGACCTTATTGCAGTTTACCGGGACGGACAGCTGATCAACATTGACAGCCAGGCCCCCAACAAGGCCGCGGCGGAATACATATATACGCTGTATCCGGACGCGGAGCTTATAAAGCCGGAGTACTCCCACGGCGATTCCCGGCTGGACTTCTACATAGAACACGGCGGCGGAAAACCGGTATTGATGGAAGTCAAGGGAGTAACGCTGCTTGAGGGAGCCACGGCGTTATTCCCGGACGCCCCAACGGAGCGGGGTGTAAAGCACCTGAAGCACCTCGCCGCCTGGGCAAGAGCGGGCTATGAGGCCTGCCTGCTTTTTATAGTGCAGATGAAGCTGGCGAAGCTTGTCATGCCCAACGACGTTACCCATCCGGCCTTTGGTCAAGCCCTGCGCGAAGCCGCGGCAGCAGGCGTCCGCGTCTGCGCGGTAGACTGTAAAGTGACTGAGGACAGCATGACCCCCGACGCGCCTGTGCCGGTGGTTCTGAACAGAAAATAATATTTTTAAAGGAGAAAGCTGCAAATGGCAAATGTGGGCATAATAGGTGGAGCGGACGGCCCCACCGCCATATTCGTTACCTCCGCCCTTCCGAGAATGCTCAACCCCTGGGGCATGGCTATAATACTGCTTATGATGATACCCAACGTGATATTCGCCCTCAGACACCGTAATATGGAGAACAGGTGCAAAAGCAGGTTCATCAACATACTTGAGCAGATAAGCCGCTACGGCTGCCTTATCCTGATGATAATCTGCATAGGGCTGGATAAGTTCGGCTTCGGATCGGTAGAGGATTTCCTTATATACCTCTTTGGCAGCGCTCTGCTGCTTCTCGCGTATTTTATCTTCTGGATACTCTACGGCAGATCCCCCTCCCGCAAAAAGGCTCTGGCCCTTGCCATAATACCATGCTGTCTGTTCCTGCTCTGCGGCGTGACGCTCAGGCAGTGGCCGCTGGTAGTATTCTCGATGCTTTTCTGCGTCGGTCACATCTGTGTGACCCTTTCAAACAACCCTAAATAGAGATCGTTTTTTTGCAATTACAAGACGAAAAATATTCATGGCTGAAATTTGAGCGCCGGCATCGTCACCGGCGTTTTTTATAGTATTGGAAATATCATTAAATATTTAAATATTGTGATTTTATGTATTTGCAAAATTTATACTTTACAAACCCGTCTCACCGCTACTACAATATTAATGGGTGAAAGTTTATCCTTTTATGCAAAATCATTCGCACCGTATTTCACTCGCCCTTACCATCACTTTAATAAGGAGAAGCGACAATGAGCAGACTTGACATCATGACGCCCAGTCGTTCCCAGACCGTCATTGACGGCCTTTACAGGGACGTTGAAAGGCGTATTGCTTCCAGTCCTCCGGGCCTTTGCCCAGTCGACCTCGCCCTCAGCTTTCTCAGGCTGTGCCATGCGCAGACCTGCGGCAAGTGCGTACCCTGCCGCATAGGCTTAGGCCAGCTTGCCACCCTTCTGGAGCAGGTCCTCAACGGGGAAGCTACCATGGAGACCCTATCCATAATCGAGCGCACCGCCAGGGTCATATATAACACTGCGGACTGCGCCATCGGCCGCGATGCCGCCCGCCTTGTATCCGACGGGCTCGCGGGCTTCCGGGACGACTATGAGGAGCACATACTGCACCACCGCTGCCTCGGCGGAATGCAGAACCCCGTGCCCTGCGTGGCTCTCTGCCCCGCCGGCGTGGATATACCCGGCTATGTGGCTCTTGTCAAAAACCGCCGCTATGCGGATGCAGTCAAGCTTATCCGCAAGGACAATCCCTTCCCCTCCGCTTGCGCTTACATATGCGAGCATCCCTGCGAGGCCCGCTGCCGCCGCCGCATGATAGACGATGCGATAAACATACGCGGCCTGAAGCGTTACGCCGTAGATCACGCCGGCGACGTGCCCAACCCCTCCAATGCCCAGCCCACCGGCAAGACCGTAGCCGTTATAGGCGGCGGCCCCGGCGGACTTTCCGCGGCATACTATCTCTCCCTCATGGGCCATAAAGTGACCGTATTTGAGCAGAGATCAAAGCTGGGCGGCATGCTGCGCTACGGCATCCCATCCTATCGCTTTCCGAGGGAGATACTGGATAAGGAGATCGAATCCATACTCTCTACCGGCATAGAAGTAAAGACCGGCATAACCGTTGGAAGCGACGTGAGCTTCGACGAGCTTAAGAACAAATTTGACGCACTGTATATAGCCATAGGCGCCCACACCGACAAAAAGACCGGCATAGAGGGCGAAAACAGCGAGGGCGTAATGAGCGCCGTGGAGATGCTCCGCGCCATAGGCGACGACAGCCTGCCCGACTTTACCGGCAAGGAGATAGTCGTGATAGGCGGCGGCAACGTGGCCATGGACGTATGCAGAAGCTCCGTCCGCCTCGGCGCAAGGAAGGTATCCTGCGTATACCGCCGCCGTCAGGCCGACATGACCGCGCTCCCCGAAGAGGTGGAGGGCGCGATAGCAGAGGGCGTAGAGCTCGTTACCCTTGCCGCCCCCGTCCGCATAGAGGCAGACGAAAACGGCCGCGCTACAGCCCTCTGGGCACAGCCCCAGATAATAGGCACTATAGACACCGCCGGCCGGCCCCGCCCGGAAAAGGCAGCCCGCGATGAGATACGCATACCCGCCGACATAATCATTGTAGCCATAGGTCAGGGCATTGAGACTCACGGCTTTGAGCAGAGCAAGATATCCATAAAACGCGGCACTTTCATCGCCGAGGCCAGCGGTCAGATAGACAACATGGACGGCGTATTCGCCGGCGGCGACTGTGTCACCGGCCCCGCAACCGTTATCCGCGCCATAGCCGCAGGCAAGGTAGCCGCGGCGAATATAGACGAGTATCTGGGCTTCCATCACGAGATCAGCGTCGATGTCGTCGTGCCCGATCCTCAGCTCTCCAGCAACCCGCCTCACGGCCGCATCAACACCACGGAGCGCCAGGCCTGTGAGCGCAAGAATGACTTTACCTGCATCGAGTGCGGCATGACCGATGAGGAGGCCAACGCCGAGTCGTCCCGCTGTCTGAGGTGCGACCACTTCGGCTACGGAATATTCAGGGGAGGGAGGAAGAGCACATGGTAAACCTCAAGATAGACAACATACCGGTATCCGTGCCGGAGGGAACCACCATACTGGAGGCCGCCCGTTCCGTAAACATCGAGATACCCACGCTTTGCTACCTCAAGGGAATGAACGAGATAGCGGCCTGCCGCATATGCTGCGTGGAGCTTGTCGGTCACGACAGGCTGATCCCCGCCTGCGACAACGTAGTAGCGGAGGGGATGGAGGTGCTCACCAACAGCCACAAGGTGCGCGAGGCGCGCCGCTCCAATCTGCGCCTGCTGCTGTCCCATCACGACGTGAGCTGCACCAACTGCACAAGAAGCGGCAACTGCACGCTCCAGTCGCTCGCCAACGACTTCAATATGCGCGGCACGCATTACCCGAAGAAGCTCCTCATAGACAAGGCCGACATCACCGCGCCGCTCATAAGGGAGAACAACAAGTGCGTAATGTGTATGCGCTGCATACAGATCTGCGAAAAGGTGCAGACCGTGAATATATGGGATCTGCTCGGCACCGGCTCGCGGGCGATGGTTGACGTATCCCGCAACCGCAGGATAAAGGATACCGAGTGTACCTACTGCGGCCAGTGCATAACCCACTGCCCCACCGCCGCCATAAGGGAGCGCGACGACACCGGCAGGGTATACGACGCAATAGACGACGAGAATATCGTTACCGTAGTTCAGGTGGCTCCCGCGGTGCGCGCCGCATGGGCAGAGCGTTACGGCCTAGATGCCGAATTCGCCACCCCCAGGCGCATGGCTGCGGCCCTCCGCCGCATGGGCTTTGACTATGTGTTCGATACCGACTTCACCGCCGACCTCACCATAATGGAAGAAGGCAGTGAATTTATAGAGCGCTTTACCCATAAGGATCAGCACAAGTGGCCCATGTTTACCTCCTGCTGCCCGGGCTGGGTGCGCTTTTTGAAGTCCCAGTATCCCGAGCTTACGGATAACCTCTCCACCGCCAAATCCCCTCAGCAGATGTTCGGCGCTGTGGCAAAGAGCTACTTTGCCGAGAAGATAGGCGTAGACCCCCACAAGATATTCGTGGTATCCGTAATGCCCTGCGTATCCAAGAAGAGCGAGTGCGCCCTGCCCACCATGAAGGACGCCTGCGGCGATCCCGACGTGGATGTGGTCATCACCACCCGCGAGCTGAATATCATGATGCGCGCCAACCACATCAACCCCGTGTTCCTGCCCGAGGAGGACTTCGACAGTCCATTAGGTACCGGCACCGGAGCCGCCGTCATATTCGGCGCTACCGGCGGCGTTATGGACGCGGCGCTGCGCTCCGCATACTATCTCATCACCGGCAGCAATCCGGATCCTGACGCCTTCAGGTCCGTCCGCGGCATGGACGGCTGGAAGGAATCCGTGTTCGAGATACCCGGCGCGGGCGAGGTGCGGGTAGCCGTGGCCAGCGGCCTCGGCAATGCACGCAAGCTTATTCAGGCTATCAAGCGCGGTGACGTGCATTACGACTTCGTCGAGATAATGGCCTGCCCCGGCGGCTGCGCTGGCGGCGGCGGACAGCCCATCGTAGACGGCTGCGAGCTGGCGGATGAGCGCGGCAGCGTCCTCTGGAGGCTGGACGCCAAGGATAAGCTCCGCTTCTCCCACGAGAACCCCGACGTGCTGGCGCTGTATAAGGAATACCTCACGGCTCCGCTGGGCGAAAAATCCCATCACCTGCTGCACACCGACCATCACGGCTGGGATATGCCGACCGTAGTAAAGAATTAGCGTATATAAAAGGCTCCGCGCTGCGGAGCCTTTTGTTATTTTTTGAATGTAATTATTGGAGGGGCGGGGACGGGCTCTACTCGGCTTTTTCCTGCTTGCCGGATCCCTCGCTTATTTTCCCTCCCTTGTAATAGCACTTAATTATAAAATAGAGGAATAACGCCGCCGTTACGCATATCACCTTTAATATTCCGTAATGCCACAGCTTGTCGGACATAGGGACATAAGCTGCCGCACTGTAAAACGACTCGAACTTCGAGAGAAGCATATCCATCAAGGACGCAATAGACAGCTCGATCATCAGCGTAAGAAAGGTATACAGGGCGTATTTCCTGTTTTCCATCTTCAATCCCTCCTTCCAATTATATTCATATTTTAAAAGAAACTAAATACATCTGTCAATTGATGGTATAATGTACCCGTCATCAATCAGCACGAAAGGCGTGTTTTTATGGATAACAAGCATAACGATAGGCGGATATTCGACCTTGCGATGCACACATGGCTGCGCTATGCCCTCGTATTCCTCAAGTGGCTGCTGTGGGCGGCCGTCATAGGCATGGCGCTGGGCTTTATAAGCGCCGCATTCCACTACTCCGTGGATTTTGCGCAGGAGCTGCGGCTTGCATACCCTTGGCTCCTCTGCCTCCTGCCCGCAGGCGGCCTTATCATAGTATTCATGTACCGCGCCTGCGGCGTGAAGGACGACCGGGGCGCAAACGCCGTCCTTGAGGCCACAATAAACGGCGAGCCGGTTAAAAAGCGCGTGGCCCCGCTGATATTCATAGGCACAGTGCTTACCCATCTCTTCGGGGGCAGCGCGGGGCGCGAGGGCGCGGCCCTCCAGCTCGGCGGCAGCATAGCAGGGCTTTTCGGCGGCGTTTTTCACATAAAGCCGGGAGATGGCAGGGTGCTTACCATATGCGGCATGAGCGCCGCCTTTTCGGCTCTTTTCGGCACACCCATCACCGCGGCTGTTTTCGCCGTGAGCGTAGCCAGCGCGGGCGCGGTGCAGTACGCGGCGCTTTTCCCCTCCGTGGTCAGCGCCTTTGCGGGCTTCCTCGTGTCCTCCGCCCTGGGCGTGCCGCCCACCCGCTTTGAGCTGCTGGGCATACCCGCGCTGGAAGCCGCCCCCGTTTTACAGGTGCTTGCCCTGTCAGTACTGGCAGGCTGGCTTTCCCTCATATTCTGCAAGGCCATAGGCGGCGTGCATCGCCTTGCGGGCAGGGTAGAAAGCCCCTATTTGCGCCTGTTTTTAGGCGGCTGCACAGTCGCCGCTGCCTCGCTGCTGCTGGGCACGAGGGACTATTGCGGCGCAGGAATGGACGTCATCGCCCGCGCGCTTTCGGGCAGGGCAGAGCCCGCAGCGTTCATATTGAAGCTCCTCCTTACCGCCGTCACCATGGGCGCGGGCTTCAAGGGCGGCGAGATAGTCCCCTCCTTCTTCGTCGGGGCCACCTTTGGCTGCACTGCCGGCGCGCTCCTTGGCCTCGATCCCGCATTCGGCGCCGCTATGGGGCTGACCGCGCTGTTCTGCGGCGTGACCAACTGCCCCATCACAGCCATATTGCTTTCCGTGGAGCTTTTCGGCGGCGGTGCGCTCCCCTTCTTCGCCCTCGCCTGCGCCGCAAGCTACCTGCTTTCAGGATACAGCAGCCTTTACGGCTCCCAGCGCATAGTGCTGGACAAGTGGCATATAGGCGAATAAGGGACAAAGCTCAAAAAAGCGGCTCAAAGGCCGCTTTTTTGGTTAACCGCATACTATTGCTTCTTTTTGCAGATATGCCCCTGATACATGAATATCCCCCCGGCGGCAATGGCGGCGGCTGTTATGAATATCACCGCCTTCATCGGCATTTTTTCGGCGTAATCCATAGCGTTGGTCAAAAAATGCCCAAAGGCATTGTGTTCCATTACCTGCATCACCGGCAGCAGCAAAAGCTCCAGCGCAAGCATTATCAGTCCCGCGACCGCCGTTATAAAGCCTGTGCGTATGCGTTTTTCCGCAGCGTTCAGCCGGGCTATGGCGGCTATGCTCTCCTTTTCTCCGGCCGCCGCGGGTATGCTCTCAGCCCCCTTCAAAAGCTCGTCTGTGGATATGCCGAAAAGCTCGCTCAACGCGATTATCTTGGATATTTCCGGCGCCGCGTCGTTCAGCTCCCATTTTGATACCGACTGGCGGGAAACGTCGAGCTGCTCCGCCAGCTGCTCCTGCGAAAGGCCCGCCGCCTTTCGCAGCTGCTGTATCCTTTCGCCTACTGTCATTTCTTTCATTGCTCGAGTACTCCTTTGCGGTTTTGTTGGGTATAGCATACTCTATTTGGCGGCTATCGCGCCACCAATCATACTTGGAAAAAGCGCAACCGGAGGTTGCGGGGGCTTGCCGCCCGCCGCTTCCTTAAAAAAAATGCCCCGGCAATTTCACCGGGGCCGTATTATTATTCGGCTTTATTCGCCCTTGCTCTCTGATACGGTGAGGTTCTCGCCATCGTAATCCACGGTGAACACCGTGTCGGGGGCGGGGTCGCCTTCGATTATCTTGCGGGCAAGCAGCGTCTCAAGCTTGCTGGAAAGCAGCCGCTTCAGGGGCCTTGCGCCGTACTGAGGATCGTAGCCGGTATCCGCAAGGTAGTTCTTCGCCCTGTCGGTAAGCTTCACGTCCAGCCTGCGCTCCTTGAGCCTCTTGCGTATATCCTCCAGCATGAGGTCGGTGATCTTGAAGATCTCCTCCTTGTCCAGGGGCTTATAGAACACTATGTCGTCTATCCTGTTGAGGAATTCCGGCCTGAAGCTCTGCTTGAGCAGCAGGTTCACCTGTGCGCGGGCCTCCTCTGTTATCCTGCCGTCCTTTATGCCCTCCAGTATGTAGCTGGAGCCCAGATTGCTGGTCATGACGATGACGGTATTCTTGAAGTCCACGGTGCGGCCCTGGGAATCCGTTATTCGGCCGTCGTCCAGCACCTGAAGCAGTACGTTGAACACGTCGGGATGGGCCTTCTCCACCTCGTCGAACAGCACGACGCAGTAGGGATGGCGGCGCACGGCCTCCGTAAGCTGGCCGCCCTCGTCATAGCCCACATAGCCCGGAGGAGCGCCTATCAGGCGGGACACGGAGTGCTTCTCCATGTATTCGCTCATATCTATGCGGACCATATTGGACTCATCGTCAAACAGGGCTTCCGCCAGAGCCTTGGCAAGCTCCGTCTTGCCTACGCCGGTAGGCCCTAAGAACAGGAAGGAGCCGATAGGCTTGTTGGGGTCCTTCAGCCCCGCCCGGGTGCGCAGTATAGCGTCGCAGACGGTCTGCACCGCCTCATCCTGGCCTATGACCCGCTTATGCAGTATGCTGTCCAGGTGCAGCAGCTTCTCCCTCTCGCCTTCCATCAGCTTGGCGACCGGTATGCCGGTCCAGCGGCCCACTATCTTGGCTATCTCCTCCTCGGTGATGCGGTCGCGGAGCAGGCCGTCGGCCTTGCCCTTCTCCATGTCAGCCTCCGCCTTGGCCAGTTCTTCCTTGAGCTTGGGCAGCTTGCCGTACTTGAGCTCGGCAGCCTTGTTAAGGTCGTAGCTCCGCTCGGCCTGCTGCATATCGGCGTTAAGCTGTTCTATCTCTGTACGTAGGGACTGAACCTTCTTTATGGCGTCCTTCTCGTTTTCCCACTTTGCCTTGAGCCCCGCGAACTCCTCGCGCTCATGGGCCAGCTCCTTGCGGATATCCTCAAGGTGCTGCTGGGATATCTTGTCGCTTTCCTTGTTAAGGGCGGCTTCCTCTATCTCCAGCTGCATTATGTGCCGGCGCTTCTCGTCAAGCTCGGTGGGCATACTGTCCATCTCGGTGCGCACCATGGCGCAGGCCTCGTCTACAAGGTCGATAGCCTTATCCGGCAGGAACCTGTCGCTTATGTACCTGTGGGAAAGTGTAGCGGCGGCTATCAGGGCGCTGTCCTGTATCTTTACGCCGTGGAACACCTCGTAGCGCTCCTTCAGCCCTCTCAGTATGCTTATGGTATCCTCTACCGTGGGCTCATCTACCATTACGGGCTGGAACCTTCTGGAAAGGGCGGGGTCCTTTTCGATGTACTTGCGGTACTCGTCCAGCGTGGTCGCGCCTATGCAGTGCAGCTCGCCCCTGGCAAGCATGGGCTTTAAGAGGTTGCCCGCGTCCATGCTGCCCTCGGTGCGTCCGGCTCCTACTATATTGTGCAGCTCATCGATGAACAGTATTATCCTGCCCTCGCTGCGCTTTACTTCATTAAGAACGGCCTTAAGCCTTTCCTCGAATTCGCCCCTGAACTTTGCGCCCGCAATAAGGGCGCCCATGTCAAGGGAGAATATCTTGCGATCCTTCAGGTTTGCCGGCACATCGCCTGATACTATCCGCTGGGCAAGTCCCTCGGCTATTGCCGTCTTGCCTACGCCCGGCTCGCCTATGAGCACAGGGTTATTCTTGGTCTTTCTTGAAAGTATGCGGATGACGTTGCGTACTTCCTCGTCACGTCCTATAACAGGGTCGAGCTTCTGCTTCCTTGCAAGCTCCACGAGGTCCTGAGCGTACTTGCCCAGCGCGTCGTAGGTGTCCTCCGGACTGTCGGTCGTCACCCTTGCCCCGCCCCGGACGTCGTTGAGCACCTTCAAAAACTCGTCCCGGGTGATGCCAAAGGTTTTAAACATCTCCTTCATGGCGCCGTTAGGCGCTTCCAGCATGCCTAAAAACAGATGCTCTACCGAGATGTACTCGTCCTTCATGTGCTTAGCCTGATCCTCCGCCGCGTTGAGCGCGCGATCCAGCTCAGGGGTTATGTACACCTTTTCCGCCTCCCGGCTGCCCGTCACCTTGGGCAGCTTGCTTATTTCCCTGTCCAGGGCGGCGTCGAAGGCGTCCTTATCCTTGCCCATTCTGGTGATGAGCTCGGCTATGAGCTTCTGGTCGAGCAGCGCCTTCATAAGGTGCTGCTGATCCACCTGCTGGTTGGTGTTGCGGCTGGCGATGGACTGGGCATCCTGCACCGCCGCAATAGATTTCTGCGTTAACCTGTTAATATCCATATAAAATCCTCCTCGGACCGATGATTTCGTAAGTAGTATGTGCCATGATCCTTATTAGCACTCTTACCTTTCGAGTGCTAATTGTAATATAAGACCTTGTACATATCATCATAATAATTTGAAATAATTGTGAAGTGGAAAAAAAACCTGAGCTGTTGTATAATAACAGAAAAACTTATGGAGGACGCCCCAATGAAGATCAGAGATATATCGGAGCCTGCAAGCTTTTTTAAGGCCGTAAACACCTGCGCCGGCAGGGTGGAGCTCATGACCGCCGAGGGCGACTGCCTCAACCTCAAGTCCCGCCTGTGCCAGTACATAGCCCTCACCCAGATGTTCGAGGACAAGCGGGTGGAAGGCATAGAGCTTGTACTGAGTGAGCCCTGCGACCTCAACAAGCTTCTGCCCTACATAGACGCGGAGGAATAACGCTGCAAACGCAAAGGGCTTCCTTTAAATTGGGAAGCCTTTTTTCTTTACTTCATTTCCTCTATGTGCTCCTTCGCGTAGGCGATGAACCTTGCTGCCGCAGGGGAAATCATATCCTTCCTTGTAACTCCTATACCTATATCCACATACTGCTCAGGGTCCAGTGGCATGACCCTCACCTCGCCGCCCGGCTCCAGCGAGTCCACGATGAGCTGGTTCATTATGGCTATTCCCAGCCCCGCCTTCACCATCGCCATGGCGGCAAGGCCATCCGGGCAGCCGAAGCGTATATCCGGGGTTATGCCCATCTGGGCGATCATTCGGGAGTTATCCGTCTCCTCTGCGGGGCGTATGGCAACGAAGGGGTAATTGCCTACAGCCGAGAGCGGAAAGGCCGCGCCGCCGGAGAGTGGGTTGCTCTTTGGCAGCACCGCCACCAGCTGATCGTCCTTTATATGCAGCCAGTCGAAGTCGCCCTCGCGGCGGCTCATTACGCAGAAATCCGCCCTGTGCTCACTCAGCGCCGCCGCAAGCTCGCTGCTGGTTCCCTCCAGGGTGCTTATCTCCACCATCGGGTACTTCCGCGAAAAGCCGGCGATCAAGTGGGCGAGCCAGCCGTAGCAGGCCTCGTAGGTATTGCCTATGGTGAGCTTGCCTATCTCTATGCCGCGTATGGAGGCCGCCTGCTGCACGCAGCGCCGCCCCATGTACACGAAATCGCGTATGAGGGGAAGCATATTTTTGCAGTTTTCGGTAGGGGCGACGCCGCCTCTGTTCCTTATCAGAAGCGGAAAGCCCATCTCATCCTCCAGCGCCGCCATCATACGGCTTATACCGGAGGGAGTATAGCCGAGGCTCTCCGCCGCGGCGGTAAGTGAGCCCAGCTCCAGCGCCGCTATCAGCGCCCTGCACTTCTCTGTATCCATATCGCGCCTCTATTTTGACTTTTTATCAATGCTGCCATGATATATCCTCGTTTTACTCAAATATATAACAGTAATATAATGATGTCAAACAAAGAAAACGACAAAATATCAGGAAAGGACAGAAACAATGGAAAGCATCAGCGCAAGGGCAAGGATAGGCTGCCGGGTAAACCCTGCGGAGTTCCTTCTCGCGGGCGTTATAGTTGCGCGCAGCACCTCTCTGCTGCTGTCCAAGGCGCTCCTCACCACTATGAGCCCCCTCAACATACTCTCCGTTCGCTTCTGCCTTGCCTTTGTGATACTCTGCGCCATATTCTTCAATCGGATGAAGCGGATGAACCTCAGGACGCTGCTCATGGGCATGGCAATAGGCGGCGCTTTCTCCGCGATGATGGCGGCGGAGCTTTTCGCCCTCAAGCACACCCTCGCTTCCACCACCTCCTTTCTCGAAAATACCGCAATAGTCATAGTGCCGCTGATGGAGGCGCTGCTGCATAAGAAGCTGCCCTGCAAAAAGGCCCTGCTCTGCGCCGGACTTACCCTCATAGGCGTCGGCGCCCTCACCCTGCGCTCCGGCAGGTTCAGCTTCGGCCTCGGCGAAGGGCTCTGCATACTCTCTGCCATGCTTTACGCCTTGGCGATAATACTCACTGACAGGCTTTCCAAAAAGGGCGACCCCATGCTCATAGGCATAGCGCAGGTCGGCTTCATCGGCCTGTTCACCACCATAGCCTCCTTCATATTCGAGGCTCCCAAGCTGCCCTCCTGCGCCTCTGAGTGGCTGCCGCTATTGGGGCTTGCGCTGGTTTGCAGCTGCTTCGGCTTCACCCTTCAGCCCGTGGCACAGCGCAGGATACCCTCCGAGAGGGCGAGCCAGTTCTGCGCCCTCAACCCCCTTTCCACCGCCGCAATGAGTGCCGTTCTCCTGCATGAGAAAATGGGCGTCATGGGCGCGGTAGGCGCCGCGCTGATACTGGGCAGCATAATGCTCGAGAGCGTCCGCAGCGCAAAGTCAAAGAAAGCGTAAGCACCATCGTCATTCTTCCCCCTAAAGACGAAAGGATAAGCAAAGCCCCCGCGTTCGCGGGGGCTTTGTCATGCCGTTATCTTTTTATATTACCCCGAAGAAATGCAGTATGCTCTGCCATATCGTCATATCGCCGGTCTTGGGGGGTATTACCACCACGGGGACGGGAGCAGGGGTAACCGGGGGATGCCAGTGGCTTTCGCCGCCGGTGGTGCCGCCGTTATAGGGGGACGCAGTGCCGGGCAGGTCTGCCCATTCTTTGGCATTCAGTGTGAAAATCTCCGTATCCATCTCGTGGTCATCGACAAACAGGACAGCTTTGTCGGGGACAACATCATCTTTGGGAGTCCAGGGGGTCAGTGCCCAGTTTGCGTCAGCAGTCTCGGTAGCGATGCAGCAGGTCAGGAAACCATAGCTGCCGGGAGTTACTCCCTGCAAGGTAGCCGTGGTCAGCAGAGTATCGCCGCTGTACAGCTTCACCTGTACGCTGGTTTCGAAGTTGACGTTTTTCAGATCAACAGACACAGCGTTTTTCAGGACACCGTTATCATGAGTGATGCCGGCGCGCTCGATGCTGCCGCTAGAGGGGAGCACCGTGCCGGGCAGGGCTGCCCACTCATCGGCATCAAGCGTGAAGGTCTTCGTATCCTCCTCGTGGCCATCGACAACCAGGACAGCTTTATTGGGGACAACATCGTCCTTGGGAGTCCAGGGGGTCAGTGCCCAGTACTCGTCAGCAGTCTCGGTAGCGATGCAGCAGGTCAGGAAACCATAGCTGCTGGGAGTTACTCCCTGCAAGGTAGCCGTGGTCAGCAGAGTCTCGTCCCTGTACAGCTTCACCTGTACGCTGGTTTTGAAGGTGACGTTTTTCAGATCAACAGACACAGCGTTCTTCAGAACACCGTTATCATGAGTAATGGCGGCGCGCTCGATTTTACCGGGGAGCGCAGTGCCGGGCAGGTTTGCCCAATCTTCGGCATTCAGCGTGAAAGTCTTTTCATCCAGCTTGTCTCCATCGACAAACAGGACAGCCTTGTCGGGGACAACATCATCTTTGGGAGTCCAGGGGGTCAGTGCCCAGTTTGCGTCAGCAGTCTCGGTAGCGATGCAGCAGGTCAGGAAACCATAGTTGCCGGGAGTTACTCCCTGCAAGGTAGCCGTGGTCAGCAGAGTATCGCCGCTGAACAGCTCCACCTTTACGCTTTCTTCAAATGTAATGTCCTTCAGATCAATGGATACGGCATTCTTCAGATAGCCGCCTTCATGCGTAATAACGGCGCGCTCGATGCTGCCGTTGCCTTTTGCCGATGCGATTCCGGGCAAGGCGCAGACCATGATCAGAGCCAACATCATTGCAAGTGATCTTTTCATTTTTTTCCCTTCTTTCAAAATTACTTTAATTTGACATTCAGTGAATGTCATTATTGCTTCAATTATAGCATACCCTTTTGATATTGACAATCACTGAATGTCAAAAGGAGAAAAAAATGTTCATAAATAAATCTCAGGACGGCTCGAATAATCTATGCGGAAGGAATGTCGCGGCTCTGAGGAAGGGACTGAAGCTGTCGCAGCGGCAGCTTGCGGACAGGCTGCAGGTATGCGGACTGGATATAGATAAGAATGCAATACAGCGAATAGAGTGTGGAAAGCGATTCGTTACGGATATAGAGCTGGTCCAGCTTGCGAAGGTCCTTCGCGTTGAAATATCCCGTCTCGTACAGTAAACGCAAAAAAGCCCCCTTTCGGGGGGCTTTGCTTACGCCGCTACACGGCGCAGTCCAGCACTATTATCCTGTTGCTGCCCAGGCTTTCCCTTGTGATGACCGCCTCGCTCTGGCGCATACGGTGTATGGCGCAGTTCTTTGCGTTTTCAAGGAACGGGGCAAGCTCGCCCAGCTCAAAGGCCAGCTTGTCGGCGGCGTAGTGCATGGGTATTACAACCTTTGGCGCTATGGCGTAGGCTATCTCCAGCGCCTGCTTGTAGTCCACGGTGTATACGCCGCCCACGGGTATGAGCAATATGTCTATATGCCCCATGGCTTTAAGGGTAGCTTCGTCAGGCAGGTGGCCTATGTCGCCCATATGGGCAAGGCGCAATCCGTCCATCTCGAATACGAATATGATGTTGCCGCCCCGCTTCGCCCCCTGCATTTCGTCATGCCAGCAGGGTATGCCGGTTATCTTTACGTCCCCGACGGTATACTCGCCGGGGGCTGATATTACCTTTACGTCTCTGCCCTTTGCCGCCGCGGTATAGTTGTGGTCGTGGTGCTGGTGGCTCTCGGTCACGCAGTCCGCCTCAACAGGGCCTACGTTATAGCCGGTTGCCGGGTCGCAGGGATCCGTGAGTATACGGGTACCGCCCTCGCTTTGCAGCAGAAAACATGAGTGTGCAAATCTTTTAATCAACATATATTTATACCTCCTGAAGGGAATTAACCCAAATCAGCCTTGCGGCGCACTGCCCGAAAAGGCCCAGCCGAGCCGCGAGAGCGTCCCTCTCCCCGTCTTTCATTTCGTCGAATATGCCCAGCACAGCGGCTGCACAGCGCCTGTTCAGCGCCGCCCGCTTTGCCCCGGAAAAGCCCCCGGCGCTTATGCCGAGCCACAGTGCTTTCTTTATTGAAGCCGTATCCGGTATGCCCTCCCCGCCTTTTCTCGCAAGCATGAGGGACTTTATGAGCGCATAGGATACATCATCGCAGCTTTTATCCGGCATATCCGGCAGCTTGCAGCTTTCTATTATATGATGGGTCATGGCGTCATATGCCTGAATGGATATATGGAACGCCACATGGCCTCTTACGGCGGTTACACCATCTATTAGCGGCACGCCAAAAAGGGACGGCTCATGTCCGTTCAGCCGGTCAGCAAGCCTTTCCGCCCAGAATTGGGCGGTATAGCCGGTAACGAAGCCCAATGGGGCGGATACCTCCGCCGCGGGGTTGTCCATATCCAATTTTACGCCGGTCTTACCGGCACAAGCGTCTTGCAGGAAACGGCATAATTCGCTGCGAATAAGCTCTGTTATTTCGGTATTTGCCGTCATGGTAGCTCCCCAGCCAAAAAGTGGTTTATTTAGATTAAGGCTTTTTTTACGATTTGTCAAGGCAAACAGGGCAATTTTGTATGAAATTTCTCAATCTTTTTCCTGCAAAAGGGCCGCTCTGCATAAGAACGGCCCAAAGCGTTTTTGCTGCTATATGACCAGCTGCCCGTCTTCGCTGTCGATTATCCTGAATATCTGCTCCTCTTCCCCCGTCTCCACGCCTATGTAGACTATATAGGAATCATTGCCCGAGGTACACTTGAACTCGTAGCACAGCCGCTCGGTCTCGGGTGTTATTGGTATCAGCGCAAGCTGGCGTTCCATAACCTTCAGCGAGGAAGCAAGATAGCCCTCCGCCTCGGCCATAGTGACGCTGGCCTCAGGCAGCTCCCTTTCGGTATGGCTGAACAAATAGTTCCTGGCGTCAACGCCTGTCACCTCATTGGTCTCCCGGTCTACCCAAACCTTGATGAGATCATTATATAATATGACGCCGTTCTGCGTGGCTGCGCAGTTGATAAGCGCCGCCCCGCCGTAATATTGGGCGTAGGTTGCCGTCATGTTCCGATAGCCCAGCTCCTCCAGCTTTTTCAGCGCCGTGTCAGCGTATCTTTTACCCTCAGCATCGTCAGGCTTTCCCTCGGTATTTCCCTTGCATGGACTCATGTACCACAGCAGCTTGCCTCCCTGCTTAGTCACAGCCGCTTCAACCCACGTACCGTCCTCGTTGCTCATACTGAATTGATAGGCAGGAATCTTTCCTCCCGTCTCCTGCCCCTCGCCAAACGTCACGCCGGCAATTATGTTGGCCACGGTCTTCGCCTGCTCCATGGTCACCTCTCCGCCTGACAGACCCTTGGGTTCGAGTTTTTCGCTGCTTTCCGAGAAGGGGCCGTCGTATATTAGGGTGGGAAACTCCGATATGCCCTCGCTGTCCTGAGGCTTGTTGTCCGCAAAGTAGCCCTCAGCATCTATACCCTCTGTGGGTACGTCGCCCCTGGCGTACTTATCGCCGTATTCCTCCGCCAGCTTTGCGCAGCTGTCCCGGAGCTGTAGTATGGTGTTTGTATCCTCCTCCGTCATTACTCCGCCCCGCACTGCCTTCCTGGTAAGCGAATGTGCGTAATCGCCCAGCCTCACCACGAACTGGTTGAGCTCGGCCGTGTCCACGTGGGACACCGGCAGGTAGGACATGTGGCTCACCGCGGAGCCGGACAGCCGCCAAACCTCGTCCAGCAGCAAAACGTATTGCGCGGGGGAATTGACGGCGGTAAGCTTGGACAGCGTGCTCTCCATATCGTAAAGGTCATCGGTAAGCTCGCCGTATGCCCTGACATAGCTTTCCTTTGCCAGGTTTTTATAGCTCTCAGCCAGCGCCTTCTGCTGCGCCGCCCATAGTATGACTCCTATGAGCGCCACGGCCAGTATGGCGGGTATTATGTATTTCTGAAAAGCGTTCTGCGTTTTTTCGCTCATTTATCTCACCTCGTATAAAGCCGTTATGCCCCATTAGAAGAAGGCGTGCTCGCCTATGGTCAGCACCACATCGTGTGACAGCATCCACTTGTTGCTGGTCTTCTTGGGGTTGTAGTAGTACAGGCAGCCGCCGGTGGGATCCCAGCCGTTCATGGCGTCCCTGGCGGCCTTTATGGATTCGTTGTCAGGGGAAAGGTTTATCTGTCCGTCCGAGACGGCGGAAAAAGCGCCCTTCTGGTATATCACGCCGGATATGCTGTTGGGAAAGGATGAGCTTTTTACCCGGTTCAGCACCACTGCCGCCACGGCAACTTTGCCCTTGTAAGGTTCACCCCTGGACTCCCCGTGCACCAGCTTGGCCAGAAGATACAGGTCCTTGTCCCCGGAATTGCTCGACCCACCGGAGCTTGACGACCCGCCTCCAGCGCTGCCCGTCAGGGACAGGCCCAGTGCCTTGGCTGTGGCCTCCCCTACTATGCCATCCGCCGTAAGGCCGTTTTTCTTCTGGAAATATTTTACGGCCTGCGCCGTTCCGCTGCCGAATATTCCGTCCACATTGCCGTTATAATATCCCCAGCGCTTCAGCTTGCTTTGCAGCGTCTTTACCTGCTCGCCGGAGGAGCCCTGCCTTAGCGCCGCCGCGTCCGCCATTTCCGGCACCGCGATGCACAGTATAAGCAGCAGCGCAAGCAGGGCGGTTATGCTCCTATTCAGCCCTCTCATTCTTTTTCGCCTCCCTTATAAGCTTCATTATCAGGCTATCAAATTTTGCCTCATCTTCAATTTTTCCATTTTCGTCCTCCAGTATGCACAGTGGCGGGAACATTACGCACCACCAGTTTTTCCCTTTTCCCTCTCCCAGTATCACCCTGAGTGCCTGGTACCTTCCGGCGGGATACAGCCTGCCGCCATACTCCCTGTCAGGAAAGTCATATGTGCCTATGTGCAGCTCGGCGGAATAATCCATGCCCCGCTCATGAAGCACGTTATCTATGGCGGCGCAGAGCCCTTTTCCATCGTCCATTAGTCCGGCCTTTACCTCCCCGGCGCTGCCCGCGCCCCCCATGCCGCGCTCGTAATCCAATATGGCGTCCCGTACCGCAAGCTTTGTTGCCTGATCCGCCGCGCTGTCGCTGTTGGCTATCACGTGCATTCGGAATATGCCTTCCTCCGGCCTGAACAGCAGCACCGCCACTAACGACAGCAGCACCATGGATATGACGTACAGCAGCTTTCTGTACAGCGTATTTTTCATATTTGTTTCCCCTTTGTGTTGATTTGCATATTTTACATATGAAAAATTATCGCCCCGCCGCCGTTGAAATATACATTTGCCCTATCTGATGGTATAATGCGGATATGGATATAAAGGCTTACGGAAAAATCAACCTTACCTTGGACGTGCTGTACAGGCGGCCGGACGGTTACCATCAGCTCCGGGGCGTAATGTGCGCCGTGGACGTATACGACGCCGTACATATGGAGCGGTCGGAGGGCGTCAGCGTGTCTTTTGACGAGGCTGTGCCGCCCCGAAACACCGCGGCTAAGGCCGCCCGGGCCTTTCTTGAAAGGACCGGCAGAGGCGCGGACATATATATACAAAAGGGCATACCCTCCGAGGCCGGCATGGGCGGCGCAAGCGCAGACGCCGCCGGAGTACTGCGGGGCATGAACAGGCTATACGGCGAGCCCCTCAGCGAAAGCGAGCTGTATAGTATAGGTCTTTCCATAGGGGCGGACGTACCATTTTGCCTTATGGGCGGCTGCGCCGTGGCAGAGGGAATCGGCGAGGTGCTTACACCCCTGCCCGCCCCGGAGCTGAACCTGCTTATAATAAAGGGCAACGAGGGAGTGAGCACAGGCGCGCTGTTCAAAGAGTTAAGGCTGCCCATTGAAAGGCGTCCGGACACTGACGGGGCAATAGCCGCAATAATGCGCGGAGACATTACCGGGCTGATACCCCTATGCAAAAACGCGCTGGAAATTCCCGCCATCGGCCTTTCGCCCGAAATAGCGCAAAACAAAAAACGCCTTCAATCGCTGGGCGCCCACGCCTTCATGACAGGCAGCGGCGCGGCGGTAGTGGGCATATTCAAAACGGTGGAGCAGGCGTCGGAAGCGCAGAAAAGCTTTCGCGATCTGCCCTTCGCCCGCGTTTGTAGTACGGGCGGGTTTGTGATATAATTATCGGCAGTTGATCTGCAATTACATTTTTCCCAGGGAGGAAAATATGACACATATCGAAGGGCATAAAAAAATACATCTCATAGGCATAGGCGGTTGCTCCATGAACGGCCTTGCCCAGATACTCAGGGCCAGAGGATACCAGGTACAGGGCAGCGACAGCACCACCTCCCCGTTCACCGAGCGTTTGGGAGAGCTGGGCATACCAGTCGCCATCGGCCAGAAGGCCGAAAACATAGGCGATGCCGATCTGGTAGTGTACTCTGCCGCAATAAAGCCTGATAACCCGGAGCGGGCGGAAGCCAGACGCCGGGGCATACCCGAGCTTGAGCGCAGCGTTGCACTGGGCCAGCTCACCGAGGGCTACAAGGAGGTAGTAGGAATTGCAGGCTGTCACGGCAAAACCACTATCACCTCCATGCTGGCCATGATATCCGAAAAGGGCGGCGCTAATGCCACGGTACACATCGGCGGCTTTGTGGATTTTCTCCACGGCGGCACCCGCATAGGCTCCCACGATTTGTTCATCACCGAGGCCTGCGAATACGTGGAGAGCTTCCTTACCCTCCGCCCCACGGTAGCCCTCATAAACAACATAGACAACGACCATCTGGACTACTATAAAAACATGGACAACATAGTTGCCGCCTTCCGCAGGTTTATCGGCCTATTGCCCGAAAACGGCGTGTTCATAGGCTGCACCGACGACAGCCGCGTAAAGCGCCTTTTCGACGATTTCCGTGGAAATAAGATATCCTACGGCATGAAGGACGCGGACTATACTCCCGCAAACCTCGTCTACGACGGCAACGGCTGCCCCTCCTTCGACCTTATGTTCAGGGGCGAAAACCTGGGCCGCATAACGCTGCACATTCCCGGCAGCCATACGGTGATAGACTCTATGGCGGCCGCGGCTGTGTCCCTTTACCTGGGCGCGGAAATGCACACCGTATGCTCAGGCCTTGCGGCCTTCCGCAACACCCAGCGCAGGTTCGAGTTTTACGGCGAGAGGGATGGCATAAAGATATACCACGACTATGCCCATCACCCTGCGGAGGCCGCCGCGGCGCTGGACGCCGCCAGCCGCATACCCCACAGGAACATATACTGCGTGTTCCAGTGCAACAGCTACACAAGGGCAAAGACGCTGTTCACGGATCACGTCACCTGCTTCAACAACGCGACGGCGGTGCTGGTGCCGGATATTTACCCCGGCCGTGAAAAGGACGACGGTACCGTACACGCCCGCGACATGGTGGCGGGCATAAACGCTGGCGGCGGCAACGCCATTTACCTCGGCACATTTGAGGAGATACGCAAGTGGCTGGACGCCCACGCCGCACCGGGCGACGTGGTCATCACCCTCGGCTCCGGCGACGTATACAAGCAGACAAAGAAGCTGCTGTAACTCACGGCATATAAAAAGGACGGCTCAAGCCGTCCTTTGAGACTGTCGAAAAGCCCAGGGGTTGATAAGGGGCCGCAGCCCCTTATGGCTTTATTCGGATTTGGCGACATGTGCGGCAAATCCGCAAAAGGCGCTTGCGTAGCAAGGCTTTCCCTGCATGAGGTGCTGGCCGCGCCATAGGCGCAAGCACCGAATGAGAAAACTCAAAAAAAGTGGCGTTTAGCCACTTTTTTGACACTCTGAAAGGACGGCTCAAGCCGTCCTTTTTGTACTTTCGAGAAAGCGCTGCGCTTAATCCTCCGTATGGTCTATGTCTATTGCGAACAGGCCGCCCGCGCCGCCGGAATGCAGAAACAGTATATTGTCCCTGCCATCGAAATAGCCCTGCTGGTTGAGCTTTATGAGACCGGCGAAGGTCTTGCCGGTGTATACCGGATCGATTATTATGCCCTCCTTGCTTGCCATCATGCGCATCGCGGCAACGCCCGATGACGACGGTATGGCGTAGCCCGCTCCGAAGTTTTCGAATACGCTTATGTCACTCTCCTCAACGTGTATGCCCGCCTCCAGCAGCTTGGAGGTTTCGTTTACGAGGTCCCGCACTATGGGCCTGAAGCGCTCATCGTCCACGGCTATGCCCGTGACGCGGGTTTTGGGGGAATATATCCTTGCGCCCAGATCCATGCCCGCGTGGGTGCCGCCGGAGCCTGTGCAGCAGATAATATCGTCGAACCTTACGCCCAGTGCCGCCCCTTGCTCTATGGCTTCCCTTGCGGCGTTGACATAGCCAAGCGAGCCTATTGGCACAGAGCCGCCCACTGGCACGCAGTAGGGTTTGTGGCCTTTGGCCCGCAGTTCGCCGCATATTCTTTCCATCTCGGCATAAACATCGGCATAGTCGTCGGTATCCACAAAGCGCACGTCCGCGCCCAGAAGGTCGTTAATTATCTGGTTGCCCAGCTTCTGCCATACGCCCCGCTTTTTGAGCACCAGCACGGAGCCCAAGCCCAGCCTGTCACAGCATGCGGCGGTCAGCATGGCGTGGTTGCTCTGCGCGCCGCCGGTGGTAAGCATATAGTCGCAGCCCTGCGCCATGGCGTCGGCAATTAGAAATTCCAGCTTGCGCACCTTGTTGCCGCCCAGGGCGACGCCTGTCATGTCGTCGCGCTTTATGTAGATATTTTTGCCCATCGCCTCGCTTATGTTTGGAAGCCTGTAAAGGGGAGTGGGCAGTATACCCAACGACACACGGGGAAAATCCGAAAACTGCTTCATAGAAGTGCCCTCCGTATAATGCTTGTTTATATTGTCTATTTTACAACATAACGTCACTGTTTGCCATGTCAAAATACGCTGCCCACGGCGACGAGGCCATTGGCCAGGTCCTCCCTGTAACCGGCGTCCTCCGGAAAAAGGCTGTTTATAACTACCCTGTCGTCACCGGCCCTCCCTGTAGCGTGAATGTATTTGCCGCCGCCAAGGTACATAGCCACATGTCCCTTGAAGTAGAGAAGGTCACCCGAATTCATATTGGCCGGGTCTATCGCCTTCACCGGAAAGCCCTCCGCCATGCGTGAGTTCCGGTATATGGCCACGCCGTTGAGCCAGTATGCCGTGTGGCACAGGCCGCTGCAATCCATCCCCACGGACGATCTTCCACCCCAGAGGTATGGTACCCCAAGATATGCTTTGGCAGTCTCCGTCACAGCCCGGCGCAGCTCAGCCTCCCTCAGCTTTCCCGGCAGGGCCGCTATATGGCTGCGGCGTATGTAGCCCTTTTCTCCGCCTATCAGCCGCACCTGGGCAAAGCTGTTATCCTCACCCGTCATTTCGACTTTAGCGCCCCGGGGCAGCGTCACCACCGTCCTGCCCTGATATTTGGGTATATCCAGCACTGTGCAGAAGGGAGTTACGACCCGCATTATTGCGCCGTCATACCGCGGGATAGCAAGATGCCTTTCCTCTATCCAGCCTTCATAGCCGTATTCCGTGCGTATCTTGGCAAAGCCGTTGCTTCTCTCCAGCACATCGGCTTCCTCTCCGTAGAGTATCTGGTCGTCCAGCTCTCCAACCGAAGGCTCTGAATAGAGGTTTGCTATGGGAGTGTTTACAAGCATACAAAGCTCCTTATACAAAAAAGAGCAAGCGGCCGTTGCCGCTTGCCCGTATTGTTATTACTGCTGTGTGGGAAAATCGAAGTACTCGCCCCGCTTGTAATCGTATATGGCGCCGGAGGAGAAGGCGTCGATGTTCTCCAGTACCTTGCCCGTGCCTATGGCCACGCAGGATATGGGATCCTCCGCCACATAGCAGGGTACCTTTGTCTGCTCTGCTATGAACTCATCCATGCCGTAAAGCAGAGCTCCGCCGCCGGTAAGGCAGATGCCGTTTTCGGTTATATCGCTGGCCAGCTCGGGAGGCGTGCGCTCAAACAGCCCCTTTACGCTCTCCAGTATCATCTGAAGGGGCTCCTCAAGGGCGTCTATCATCTCATATGAACCTACGACCAGGGTCTGAGGAAGGCCGGAAACAAGGTTCCTGCCCTTTACATCTATGAATACCTGCTCCTTTCTCGGGTAAGCGGAGCCGATGCGGATCTTTATCTCTTCCGCGGTGCGTTCGCCTATAAGCAGGTTATGCTTCTTTCTCATGTAGCGCACGATGGCGTCGTCAAATTTGTCGCCCGCGATCTTTATGGAATCGGACAGTACCGCGCCGCCCAGGGAAAGTATTGCCACGTCGCTTGTGCCGCCGCCGATATCCAGTATCATGCTGCCGCGCGGGGCGGAAATATCTATGCCCGCGCCTATGGCAGCCGCTATAGGCTCCTCAATAAGATAAGTATGGCGTGCGCCGGCCTCTTCGGTGGCGTCTATTACGGAACGCTTTTCAACTTCGGTAACCCCGGAGGGTACGCAGACCACTACACGAGGCTTGAAGAATATCCTTCTGCCCACTACCTTGCGGAGGAAGTGGTTCAAAAGGCGCTCGGTTATGTCGTAGTTGGATATTACGCCGTCGCGCAACGGGCGCATGGCGATTATGTTGCCGGGGGTGCGGCCTATCATGCGGCGGGCTTCTTCGCCTACTGCAAGTATGTTGCCGGTTATCTTTTCTACCGCAACAACGGACGGCTCCCTCAGCACTATTCCCTTGCCTCGCACATAGACAAGGACGCTCGCAGTGCCAAGGTCAATGCCTACATCGCTGTTTTCCAAAAATCCCATTTTAAAGTATATCCTCCACAAGCGAAGCTATCGCTCAGACTGTTATGCCTACGCATAGGTGCACACACGAGTGCAAATTCTACATTATTGTATCATTCTATCACAACGTGAACAATAGCACAGTAACGAAAATTTGAATATTTTTTTAAATAATCGTCAACAACTGCCTATTTTTGCCGAGTACGATGCGGTATCCGGCATATACGTATATCAAAAAGCCGTACAGACAGGCATGGGTTATTGTTTTTATGTTATAGTAATGCCCGGCTCGCCGCCGGGCATTTTATCCTGCGCTTATTTGTTTAAATAATTTTTTATCTTCCTATCTGCGTCGGCCGAGAGCTTTTCCTCGTCTATGCTCACAAGGCGGCCCTCCTTTACGGTTATTTTGCCGTTGACTATAGTATAGTCCACGGCTCCCCGCACGCCTACTGTGCAAAGCACGCAGCCCGGGTCGTAGCAGGCCCCGGCAAGCTCTATGCGGCGGCTGTCTATCATGAACATATCCGCGCACTTGCCTTCCTCTATGCTGCCTATGTCATCCCGGCCAAGGAGCTTTGCGCTGCCCACAGTGGCCATCTTGAGTATGTCATAGCCTGTGGGGGCGGCGGCTCCGGAGTTTAGCCTGTGCAGCAGGTACGCTACGCGCATCTCCTCAAGCAGGCTGCTGCCGTCGTTGCTGGCGCTGCCGTCCACCCCGAGGCCAACGGTAACTCCCAGCTTCAGCATCTCCGGTATGCGGGCTATGCCGCTTGACAGCTTCATATTGGATATGGGACAGTGGGCTACGCCTGTGCCCGTATCCGCCAGCGCCTTCAATTCGTCCGAATTGAAGTGTATGCCATGGGCGTACCATACGTCGGGGCCTGTCCAGCCCAGAGACTCCATATATGCATACGGCCGCATGCCGTATCTTTCGAGGGTATAGCTTTCCTCGTCCTTAGTCTCGCAAAGGTGGGTGTGCAGCCGCACGCCGTACTGTCTCGCGAGCACGGCGCTTTCCCTGAGCAGCTCTCCCGATACCGAGAAGGGCGAGCAGGGGGCGAGGGCTATCTGCCGCATTGAGCCCTTTGAAGGATCGTGGTACTTTTCTATGAGCCTGACGCTGTCCTTCATTATCTCCTCTATGGTCTGTACCACGCTGTCCGGAGGCAGGCCGCCATCCTTTTTGGAAAGGTCCATGCTGCCCCGGGAGGCATGCATACGCATTCCTATAAGGCCCGCAGCCTCGAACTGGGCGGCTATAAGGTCCCCGCCGTCCCTTGGAAACACGTAGTGGTGGTCAAAGCAGGTGGTGCAGCCGTTTTTCATCAGCTCTCCCATTCCTGTCAGCGACGAGAGGGTTATAAGCTCCTCGTCTATATTTTTCCAAATATCGTACAGGTACCTGAGCCAGTCAAACAGCTCAAAGCCCTGCACTTCGGGGAGGTTGCGGGAAAACTGCTGGTACAGATGATGATGTGTGTTTACAAGGCCGGGATAGCAAAGCATATGGCTGCCATCGACAGTAATGTCCGCTTTACTGTCGATGCCGCGGCCGATAGCCCTGATAAAGCCATCCTCGCAGTACACGTCCGCACCGCGCAGTATCCTGTCCTCCCCGTTGCAGGTCACAAGTGAATGTATGTTTTTTATAAGCAGGCTCCCCATCATATCCTCCTTATGCCATCGCTGTATACGGCCTTTATGTCCTGCCGTTCACCGAGGTAGATTATCCTCTCAAGCCGCTCGGAAAGATTCATCCTGGGATTGTCGGCCATCCCACGGTCATCGAACACCACCGCATGGAGCCTGTCGCCTATGCCGAAGCCGGGTCGTGCTCCGAAGTACTCCTGCCCCGCGCCGGTGATGAGATAGAAGGCCTCCGCAACGGTCAAAAACCGCTCCTCGTCCCGCTTTCCGCCAAACAGCCAGCGCAGCTTGGAAACCCTTATGGCCTCCGTGGCCACGTCCAGCATGGACAGCTTTGCTCCGCCAGCTATGTCTGACCCCATGGCCACCTTTACGCCCTCCTTCAGCATTGTCCTTACGGGGGCTATTCCGCTTGCTATGCAGGTGTTGGAATCGGGGCAATGAACCGCCCACACGCCGGCCTTCTTCATGGCGGCCCGCTCCCGCTCGTCTGAATACACGCAGTGAGCCATCACCGTGCGGTTTTTCCAAAGGCCGTATTTGTCGTATGTCTCCCAGTACTGGGCGCAGTCCGGGTGCAGCTCCTTTACCCACTTCATCTCGTCGGTATTTTCGGAAAGGTGGGACTGTACCGGGATATCCGGATACTCAGCAGCTATTTTCCCAAGCTCCTCCATTAGCTCATTCGTGCATGAAGGGGTAAATCTCGGGGTGAGTATGGGTTTTATGAGCTTTCTGTCTTTATTCTCCTCTATAAAGAGCCTCGTTTCGGCCACAGATTCCTCCGTAGTCTCTATAAGCTCCTCCGAACCGTTGCGGTCCATGTTCACCTTGCCCGCATAGCCGGTGACTCCCGCCTTTTCCAGTTCGTCCATAAGTATATTGGTCGCTTCCCTGTGCAGGCTTGAGAATATGCATACCCGCGTGGTGCCCCTCTCTATAAGAGCATGGGCCAGCTTTGAATATACCCTGCGGGCGTAGCCGGCGTCACTGAACATGGCCTCCGTAGGGAATGCGTATTTGTTCAGCCAGCCGAGAAGCTCAAGGTCCATGCCGAGGCCCAGCATAGGGTACTGGGGTGCGTGCAGGTGCAGGTCGGTAAAGGACGGGGTGATTATCATATCGCCGTAGTCCGTCGCCTCCGCTGCCGCATACCTTTCCGGCAGCTCGCCGAATATTCCCCGAATAATGCCGCCTTCCGTGACTATCCAGCTATCGGGCATTACGGTAAGCTCACCCGGCGTTTCGGCGTATATTATATTGCCCTTTATGGCCTCCAGCCTCTCGTTCATATGGTTCTCTCCTTTTCCCGCTTCAGCCTTTCCAGCTCGGCGGCCCTGTCCGCATCGAACAGCTCCAGCTCGTCTTCCACCTGGTAAAGCCTGAGCTTATCCTGGTTTTTACATATAACCGCGCTGCCACCCGTGTCGCCTGTAAGGTCGCGCAGTTCTATAAACATATCCTTGGGGAATATTACCGGGTTTCCCCGGCGGGCGCCGTATGCCATGGCGGCTATCTTGTCCGGCTCCTTTAAATAAAAGCTCACAAGGCCTTCCGTGCTCCACCGGCTCAGGCAGGGCTGATCCGCCACCATGAACATGGCGGCGTCCACATTCCCCAACGCGTCGAGGCCAAGCCGTATGGTGCGGCTGACGCCGTCCTCCGGCCTGTCGTTTTTCACCGCGAGGAAGTCGAAATCCAGCGCCATGGACAGCGCCTCGTCATACTGGCTCACCACCGCTGCCCGGCAAAGCTTATCTCGGGGTATTGCCTCCATGGCCCGCTCTATGAGGGTCTTTCCGAAGAAATCCGTAAGCAGCTTGTTTCCTCCGAAGCGGGTGGAGCTGCCCGCCGCCATAAGCACGCAGCCTATCCTGGTGCGCTTCATCTTAACTTCATATAGCCGGTACGGCTTATGTACCTGCCCCTGCCTTCAAGCTTTATGCTGCCGTTCTCAACAATATGCTCGCCGTTTATAATAACGTGGCGGGCAGCGCCCTTTACGTCAAAGCCCGCAAAGACCGAATTGTCGCAGTTATAGGCGTGGTTGGTATCGGTTATGGTACCGGATACGGAGGGATCCCATATAACTATATCCGCCGCTTTTTCCTCGGCTATCTCGCCCCGGTCCGGCATGCCGAAAAGCCTTGATGGGTTGTAGGAAAGGTACTTTACCATATCCTCAAGGGTGATCCTGCCCTCGCACACGCCGTAGGTGTATATGAGCTGGCCCCTGTGCTGAACGCCCGCGCCGCCGTTGGGGGTCTTAAAGAACTTTCCGCCTCCCAGCATCTTCTGCTTCATGGTGAAGGAGCAGTGGTCTGTGCCTATGGTGTCCAGCGCGCCCTCCTTGAGCCCCTGCCAGAGCGCCTCCCGGTCCGCGTCCTTGCGAAGAGGAGGGCTCATTATGAACTTCACTCCGTCGGGATCCCTATACCTGTCGTCCGTGAGAAGCAGGTACTGAGGGCAGGTCTCAAGGTATACCTCCTGTCCCCTCGCCCTCGCCCGCTGGGCCTCGATAAGGCCCTCCTCGGTTGAAAGGTGCACTACATACGCAGGGGTGCCCGCAAGCTGGGCTATGCGCATATACCGCGCGACGGCCTCAGCCTCCACCTCTGCGGGGCGGGAAACCGGGTGGCCCCAGGGTTTGGTCTCGCCCTGCTCCTTCAGCTCCTCAATGCGGCGAAGCAGCACTTCCCAGTTCTCGCAGTGTATGCCTATGAGGGCGCCGTGATCGCGGGCGGTCTTGAGGGCGGCATATATCTGGCCGTCGTCCACCTTGAGGCCGTCATACACCATGTACATCTTATATGAAGTGACGCCGTTGTCGCTCATGTAGTCCATCTCTTTTTCGGTCTCGGCGTCCCAGCGGGCTATGGCCATATGGAAGCCGTAATTGCAGCTGCTGCCCTCGGCCTTTTTGTGCCATGTCTCAAGTGCCTGCCTGAGCGTACCGTCCCTGTCCTGAGTTGCGAAGTCCAGCACGCAGGTGGTACCGCCCAGCGCCGCAGCCCGGGTGCCCGTCCTGAAGTTATCCGCCGTAACGCAGAGCCCGACATCAAGGTCAAAGTGGGTATGGGTGTCTATGAAGCCGGGCATGACGTAGCAGCCCGCAGCGTCTATCACTTCCGCGCCCGCAGCGTCAAGATTGCCGCCTATGGCGATTATCCTGTCGCCGTCGGTGAGTATATCCTTACGCTCCCTGCCATTTGCGTTTACTATGGTTCCGTTCTTGATGAGTATGCGCATTGCACTTTTCCTCCTAAATGGTATAGGCTGTTGATTCATAAAAAACAAAAAGCGCCCGGCTGTACAGTATGCTGTACGCTCGGCGCTCATAGCAGGCCATTGCGGTGGCCCGTAGAAACTCCCGTCCGATAGAAATCACGAGATTATATGAACACTCTCTTATTGATTTTATATTATCATCCCAAAGAAGAAAAATCAATAACAGCAACGCGAACTTTAAAAAAATCCTATTTATTTTTTTGTTTTATATGGTATAGTTTACTGTAAAAAAGGGCTTTTCTGATAGGCCCGATTGTGCTATACTGCAATAAACAATTATCTAACAAGCTTTGTTTAAACCTTAATGTTTTTGTTCGGGCGTCTATGGCGCCCATGTTGGCGTATCAACGGCATTTAAAATCAAGAATGGAGGAAACCGATGAAACAGTCCGAACTTATCACTGCGGCCCTTAAGGGCGATGCAACGCTTGTGGTAAAGAATGCCAGGGTAGTTAATGTATTTACAAACGAAATACTGGAAGGCGACGTCGCCCTCTCGGAGGATACCATCATAGGCGTGGGCAAGGGCTTCGCCGCCAGGGAAGAGATAGACGCGGGCGGCGCGTACCTCTGCCCCGGCTTCATAGACGCCCATGTACACATAGAGAGCAGCATGGTCATACCGGATTCCTTCTCCCGCGTGATAATGCCCCACGGCACCACAACCATAATCGCCGACCCCCACGAGATAGCCAACGTCTGCGGCGTGGCGGGCGTGCGGGCCATATACAAGCTGTCCGATGACCTGCCGCTGAGGGTGCTTTTCATGATGCCCTCCTGCGTGCCGGCGACCCCCTTCGAAAACTCCGGCGCGACGCTCACCGCCGAGGATATGGAGCAGTTCATGCGCAAGAGCCGCATACTGGGCCTTGGCGAGGTAATGGACGCCGTATCCACCATAAACTGCTCAAAGGACATGATGGATAAGCTTCGTCTCTTTGACGGTCGCCCCATAGACGGCCACGCGCCGCTGCTTTCCGGCCGCGCACTGAATGCTTACAGGGTAGCCGGTCCCTCCACGGATCACGAGTGCAGCAACTTTGACGAGGTGCTTGAAAAGCTCCGCATCGGCATGAGGATACTCCTCAGGGTAGGCTCCGCCGCCAACGGCATGGAGGAGCTCATCACCGAGATAGTAAAGCACGGTCTCCCAACGGACAACATGATGTTCTGCACGGACGACAAGCACATCGAGAACATTCGCCGTGAGGGCCACATAAACTGCATAGCCCGCATGGCCGTAAAGTGCGGCATGGACCCTATACAGGCGGTAAAGATGGCAAGCTACAACGCCGCCCGCGCCTACGGCCTGCGCAACATAGGTGCCATAGCCCCCGGCTACAAGGGCGACATGGTGCTGTTTGAGGATCTGAAGGATTTCAGGGTGCTCAAGGTATTTACCCGCTTCGGCAGGCCGTATGACGGCAAGCCCACCCCCATGCCCATAATACCCCAGGCGGTATACACCAGCATGAACATGGCCCCCATACCAGAGGACGGCCTCAGGCTCCCCGCCAAGGATATTATGCCGGTGATATGCCAGATAGAGGGCCAGCTGGTCACAGAGCGCAGGGACCTGCCCGTCTGCCGCGATGCTGAGGGCAACTTCGTATCCGGTAACGGCCTAAACAAGCTGGCAGTTATAGAGCGCCACCACGCCCTGGGCAACATAGGCCTCGGCATAGTTCATGGCTTCAATATTCACGGCGGCGCCATAGCCTCCACCGTGGCCCACGATTCACACAATCTGGTCATGGTGGGCGATAACGACGACGACATGCTGCTTGCGGCCGAGTCCCTCAGGGAATGCGGCGGCGGCTTCTGCGTGGTGAGCCACGGCATAGTCCTGGCCCGCCTGCCCCTTCCCATAGCCGGTCTTATGACTGATGCGCCTGTTGACAGCGTGCTTGAGATACAGCGCGCCCTTCTGGACGCCGCAGCATACATTGGCGTAGACAAGAAGAGCGACCCGCTTGTGGCCCTCTCCTTCCTGGCGCTCCCCGTTATACCCGCCATACGCCTTACGGATAAGGGACTGTTTGACTCAGCCAGCTTTAAGTTTATAGAAGTTTGATCCCTCAGCTTTAATGATAAGGAGGACAAGTAATGAATAAGGATAAGGAGGACAAGTAATGAATAAGGATAATTATTCCGTTCAGGCCGAGCACCTGGTCGGCAGGAGTGAAGTGCGCGTGGACGCCTTCGACAAGGTGACCGGCCGCACCAAATACTACGAGGACCGTATGCCGGGCGACGCGCTGTATGTGCGCATAAAGCACTCCACCATCGCCCACGGCTTCGTAAAGAATATAGATACCTCCTGTGCGGAAAAAATACCCGGCGTCGTAAAGGTGCTCACCTGCTTCGACGTGCCGGATATACCCTTTCCCACCGCCGGCCATCCCTGGAGCATGGACCCGGGGCATCAGGACGTTAAGGACAGGCTTTTGCTCAACCGCCACGTGCGCTACTACGGCGACGACGTTGCCGTGGTTATAGCCGAGAATGAGGTCGCCGCCAATCAGGGCGTCCGCGCCCTGAAGGTGGAATACGAGGAGCTGCCCTTCGTGCTTGACGTTCAGGATGCCATGAAGGACGGCGCCCCACAGCTCCACGATAGCTGCCCGAATAACATACTCAAGCACACCTCCATTCAAAAGGGCAACTACGCCGAGGCAATAAAGGAGCCCGGCCTTATCAAGGTCGAGGGCTGGTATGAGACGCCCACCGTACAGCACTGCCACATAGAGAACCACGGCTGCTTTGCATACGAGGAGAACGGCAGGCTTACCGTGGTCGCTTCAACCCAGATACCCCATATAATCCGCCGCGTTGTGGGGCAGGCGCTGGGCCGCCCCTGGGCGGATATAAGGATAGTAAAGCCCTACATAGGCGGCGGCTTCGGCAACAAACAGGACGCCCTCTACGAGCCCCTTTGCGCATGGTGCTGCACTCAGGTAGGCGGGCGCTGCGTCCGCATTGACTGCGCCCGCGAGGAGACCTTCGTATCCAACCGGGTACGCCATGCCATACGCTTCCATATCGTAACATGGCTGCACGGGGACGGCACCCTTGCCGCCCGCAAGGTAGAATGCTTCTCCAATCAGGGCGCATACGCCTCCCACGGACACAGCATAGTAGCAAAGGCCATGGGCTCATTCCCTCAGATATATCCCTGCGATAACTTCGAGGGCGACGCATACACGGTATTCACCAACCGTCCTGCGGCGGGCGCGATGAGGGGCTACGGCATGCCCCAGGCATCCTTCGCAGACGATTCCAACATAGATGAGTGCGCAAGGGCACTGGGCATGGATCCCATGGATTACAGGGACAAGGTAATAATGCCCAAGGGCTTTGTGGACGGCTTCTCCAAGAACGAGAACTACTACGATTCCTTCCGCATGTGCCTTGAAAAGGGTGCGGAGGCCATCGACTACCGCAGAAAGGTTCAGGAATACGCCAAGGATACCGGCCCTGTACGCCGGGGCATTGGCCTTGCCGCCTTCTGGTACAACACCGCCGTATACCCAATATCTCTCGAGACCAGCTCCAACCGCATGCAGCTCAACCTTGACGGCACCGTCACCATGCAGTGCGGCGAGACCGAGATAGGCCAGGGCGCGGACACCGCATACGCCCAGATGACCGCCGAGGTGATAGGGCTGAAAAGCTACCGGGACGTACACGTGGTAAGCTGCCAGGATACCGACATAACCCCCACCGGCCTCGGCGCCTACGCCTCCCGCCAGACCTACGTTGCGGGCTTCTCCATACGCCAGACAGGCGACCTGCTCCGCAAAAAGATACTGGAATACGCCTGCGAGGTAACGCGGCAGCCCATACAAAACATGGATATAGTAAATGGCGACATAGTGCGCGTGCCCGACGGGCGGGTGCTGATGAGCCTTTCCGAGCTTGCCATGACCGCCCAGTACAACCCCGTACACAGCGAGCATATAACCGCCGAGTCCACCTACACCATACGCAACAACGCCTACTCCTTCGGCTGCACCTTTGCAGAGGTGGAGGTAGATATTCCCATGTGCAGGGTAAAGCTGGTGGACATGATAAACGTACACGACTGCGGCAGGCTGATAAACCCCGCATTGGCGGAGGCACAAGTTCACGGCGGCATGAGCATGGCAATAGGCTATGGCCTTTCCGAGCAGCTGCTCTTCGATCCTAAGACCGGCAGGCCGCTGAACAATAATCTTCTGGACTACAAGCTTTCCACCTTCATGGATCACCCTGACCTTCGGGCAGATTTCATACAGAACCCCGAGCCTACCAGCCCCTTCGGCACAAAGGCCCTCGGCGAGCCCCCTGCCTGCTCCGGGGCCCCCGCCATACGCAACGCCATATATAACGCCACCGGCGTAGCCATAAATACCATCCCCATAACCCCCCATGTGCTGTTCGCGGAATTCAGCCGTGCCGGGCTTATAAAGGACGAATGGACAAAGGAGGAAAAATAATATGTACGATCTTAAAGCGCTGTATGAGGCTTCCTCCGTTCAGAACGCCGTGGAGCTTCGCCTCGAACACCCCGAGGCACAGATAATAGCCGGCGGCAGCGACGTTCTCGTGCAGATGCGCGAGGGCAAACGTGCCGGAAAGGAGCTCATCTCCATATACGGCCTCGATGAGCTTCGGGGCGTATCCATGGACGAAAACGACAGCATCCGTATAGGCTCCCTTACCAGCTTCTCCCACATAACCCGGGATCCAATTATTCAAAAATACATAAACGTATTGGGTCAGGCGGTGGATATGGTGGGCGGGCCCCAGATACGCAACATAGGCACCATAGGCGGCAACACCTGCAACGGCGTTACCTCCGCAGACTCCACCTCCACCCTCCACGCGTGGGAGGCCATAGTCGAGCTCACAGGCAGCGAGGGCAAGCGCCTGCTGCCCATACGCGACTTCTACATAAAGGCCGGCCTTGTGGACATACACCCGGACGAGATACAGACCGCCATAATAATACCCAAGGCCAGCTATGAGAACACCTACGGCCACTACATCAAATACTCCATGCGCAACGCCATGGATATAGCCACCCTAGGGTGCAGCGTGAACGTCCGCCTTTCGCCGGATAAAAAGACCATAGAGCGCGCCCGCATAGCCTACGGCGTGGCAGGCCCGGTACCCATGCGCGCCGAAAAGGCGGAGGCTGCCGCCAACGGTCAGCCCGTATCCATGGAAACGGTAGAGGCCTTCGCACGCACAGTTCTCGACGACATCAATCCACGGGATTCCTGGCGCGCCAGCAAGGCCTTCCGCCAGCATATCGCCGTGGAGACTGCCAAGCGCTGCATGACAGAATCCATAATTCTCGCGGGAGGTGAGCTGTAATGGCACAGTATAAGCTTATTCACTGCAACATAAACGGCAAGGACGTAGAAAAGATGGTAGACGTCCGGGCTTCCCTGACCGACATGCTCCGCAACGACTACCACCTCACCTCCGTAAAGAAGGGCTGCGAGGTCGGCGAGTGCGGCGCCTGCAACGTGCTCATAGACGGCGAATGCTTCAACAGCTGCATTTACCTGGCCGTATGGGCCGAGGGCAAGCATATACGCACCCTCGAGGGGCTGCTTGGCCCTGACGGCGAGCTTTCGGACATTCAGCAGGCCTTCATGGAGGAGACTGCCGTGCAGTGCGGCTTCTGCACCCCCGGCTTCATAATGACCGCCGTGGAGATACTGGAATCCGGCAAGGAATACACCCGCGAGGAGCTGCGGAAGCTGCTCTCCGGCCACCTCTGCCGCTGCACCGGCTATGAGAACATACTCAACGCGGTGGAAAAGACCATGAAGAAGCGGTTAGGGAAAGCATAGCTTCGACCTGCCGGATAGCTTCTGGGTTGTTAAGGGGCCGCAGCCCCTTAAGTTTATTCCGGCTTTGACGACATGTGCGTCAAAACGGATGAAAACCGGAGGTTTTCGCACTCCGCGGGTTTTGCCGCCCGGGAGCGAATGCGAGAGGCAAAACGCGAAAAAAGCTCGGAAAAGTGGCGTTAGCCACTTTTCCGAAAATATTAACTTTTGCCGCCTTGATTATCAGGGCGGCATTGTTTATCATTGTGCTATGGAAACAAAAGCGAAGTATACGAAAAAAAGGCGGCGCGCCGCAAAAAAGGCCGTCAGGACAGCGCTCGCGCTGCTGCTTGCGGCAATAGTCACGCTGGGCGGCATATTCGCCGTAAATGCCATACATGAGGCTCGCCTGAGGGCGGAGTACGTGCCGCTGACCGCCGATGAGATAGATATAGCCCGGCTGAAGGGCGAGGCCGCCGAAACAGACCCTGCAAGGCTGAGCGTTGCGCGCTCCGCCCTGTCCCTTGTTGATAAGGTACACTACTTCTGGGGCGGCAAGAGCTACTCCATAGGGCCCGACCCAAAATGGGGCGAGCTGACCGAGGTGCAGAGCGGCGGCAGCAGCACCACCGGCGAGATGCGCCCATATGGCCTTGACTGTTCAGGCTTCGTGGCCTGGTGCTTCCTCCAGCAGGGGCTGACAAATGAGGAGCTGGAAAGCCAAGTAGGTCTCGGCACATGGGCTCAGTGGGAAAACAGCGAGGAGATAAGCTGGAAGGAGCTTCGCGTGGGCGATATTGTCTTTCAAAATTCCTACCCCACCAATAAGGGCAACCACGTCGGCATCTGCATAGGCTTTAACGAGAAGGGCAAGCCCGTTTTCGCCCACTGCGCCCTGGGCTTCGACAACGTAGTCGTCACCCCCGCCGGGGACGTGTTCCATTACGCCCGCCGGCCCAGGTTTTTCAGTTAAAATCAGCTAAACAGCCTTCGCGCCGCGTTTCCGCGGCGCTTTTATTTTTTGGTGACGGCACGGCGTATTCTATGGTAAAATAGAATAAGGAGATGTATATGCATGAAGAATTACCTCAAGGCTCTGGCCAAGATATTTTTAGTGCTGCTGGCATATTTTATTTCACAGGCGCTTATTATGACGCTGTTCGCAGCGGTAGGCGGCGCGGGGGCGGAGGGGGACATTCAGTCCGCCATGAGCGGCTTTCTGGCCCAAAAGGCCTCTCTGATCTCGCTGCTTCACAATCTGTTGGTAATCGCCGTCATACTCGCCTTCTATTTTAAAAAACAGAGTATCAGGAATATAATTGCCATCGCGCCCCTGCCCGGCGGGGAGTATCTGTGGTGCGCGCTGTGCGCCGCAGCGTCCTCAATAGCGGTATCGCTGCTGCTTACGCTGCTGCCCATACCCGATCACATAATGAGCTCCTACAACGATTCAGTGGCTGCAAGCAGCGGCGGCACATTCGCCGAGCACTTCATCGCCGCGGCGGTGCTTGCCCCAATAGCAGAGGAACTGCTTTTCCGGGGCTTAATATACGGAACTCTGAGGAGGGTGCTCAAATGGCCCGCCGCCATACTTGTATCCTGCGCGATATTCGGCCTTATGCACGGTCAGCTTCTGTGGGTGATATACGCTTTTCTGATGGGCGTAGCCCTGACGCTGATATACGATAAGTACCGGACGCTGCTTGCTTCCATGGCCTTTCACATAGCGTTCAATATCACCGGCAGCTTCATACTTCCTGCCTTCGGCGACGGTCTGCCAATGCTGCCTCTGCTGTTGGTGATGTGCTTAGGCCTTTGGTACTCGGTACGGCATATTAAAGTTTACAATACTAAAGCTTAAAGCGGAGGCAATAATAATAATGTATCAGGAAACCAACGGCGGCAACGCCACAAAAAAGCAGGATCTGCTGCTGTTTTTCGGGCTGCTGGCCTTAGTCATATTGGCAAGGATGCTCATGAACGCCGTAAGCTCCATACCCCACGGCAGCATTTTGCAGATACCCCTTTTCATAGGGCTTATACTCATATGCCTGATGATATACAAAAAGCGGCTCTGCTCCTATCGCTATACCCTGTTCAATATGGAGCCCGAGGAAGGCGACCTTGACCAGTACGGCAATCAGCGCAGGAACCCCTACCCTCTCGGCACGCTGGTATTCGAGCAGTTCAGCGGCGGTAAGGGCAGGATAGTGGATACCGTTGCCCCCGGCGAGATGCAGGCCATAGTGACCGACACCGGAACGGCTGTCGGCATAGGCGTAATAGGCTATGATCCCGAGGCTCTGCAAAGCGCCGTTAAGAAGGCCGCCGTACTCTGCACGGGCAAAAAGAGCGGAACCAGCACCCTGATATTCAAGCGCGACGGCAAGTATCAGGCCATAGCCTTCAAGCCCAGCGATAAGCTCGTCAAGATGCTCGAGGAAATAATAGCGGCAGTGAACGCCGCATAAAGCTAAATTATTGAAAAACGCCGCGATCCGTTATATAATTATAAACACAGCAAGGGAGGTATAAGCATGAAGCTCGTATATGCGATAGTGCAAAACGATGACTCCAAGCGCCTTTTAAGGGAGCTTACAAACCACCGCATAAGCGTGACGCGCATTTCTTCCACCGGCGGCTTCCTCCATAACGGAAACAGCACGCTGATGATAGGCGTTGAGGCCGACAGGCTTCAGGAGACGCTGGATATCATCAAGGAAAAATCCAGCACACGAAAGGAATACATGGTTGTTCCCTCCGCAGTACCCGGGTATATCGACAATTCCCCCGCCCCTGTACAGGTGACTATGGGCGGTGCAACGGTATTTGTTGTGGACGTGGAGCAATTCTACAAGTATTAGAGCGCAGTAATGTCAAAAGGCATCAGTCAGGCGGAGGAATGGCTCCTTAGCGCAATAAAGCGGGGGCATATTCCCCACGCCTGTTTTATTTCCTGCCCGGACGGGCTGATAGCCGAAGGCATAGCCAGACGGGCCGCGGCTCTGTACTGTACAGGCTCGGCTGATGCCGCCATGCTTTCCCATACGGGAAACTGCATAATCCCCTCCGGCTACCGAAAGGATACCATTCGTGAGGAAGTGATCGAGGAGCTGGGCCGCAGCTCATTTTCCGGCGGAAAAAGGTCTGTGCTGCTCCTGAATGCCCACGAAATAGACCCCGCTACCCAAAACGTGCTTCTCAAGACCATAGAGGAGCCGCCCGATGGAGTTCTGTTCCTGCTTACCGGCAACGACGCGGGCATACTGCCCACCATACTTTCACGTTGCGCTACAGTGCTTTGCGGGCTGCCCATGTATGACGACACAGCCAGGGAGCTCATGTCCATTGGCCTTACCAAGAATGATGCTATGCGCTTCGCCAGGATGGGCGGAACAGTGCAGCGCTCACTGAAGCTTTATCAGGACGAGGACTACCGCAGCCTGCGGGGTACAGCGCAGGAGGTCATGGCAGCGCTGCTCCGGGGAGAGCTGCCCTTCGACAGGCTCAACGCCGTCGCCTCCATAGAGGGCGCCCACTTCATGCTCTCATATATGCGGGACATGCTCACATACAGGACGCTGGGCCGCATAGATCAGAATGTAGACAGGGCTGAGGATATTTCTTCCATGGCGCCGCGCTTTACAACCGGGCGGATAAACTGTATCATAGAATCGTTGGCGAACGCCATGGACAGGCTCAGCACCAACGCGCCGGCAGCCGGCACCTTTACGAGACTTTTTACCGAAATCACAGAGGAGCTTTAATAAATGACAACTGTTATCAGTGTAAAATTCAGGGGCGGAAGCAGGCTTTACTACTTTTCCCCCGGCGAGCTTGAGATAAACGCCGGCGATGGCGTCATAGTAGAGACTGCCCGAGGCACCGAGTACGGCGACGTGATGGTAGGCATTCACGACGTACCCGACGATCAGGTAATACAGCCTCTCAAGGAGGTTATCCGCGTGGCAACCGACCGGGACCGGGAGATGCGAGACAGCTACCGCGCCAAGGAAAAGGACGCCTTCGCCACCTGTATGGAGCGCATACAGGCCCATGGGCTGGACATGAAACTGGTGGACGTGGAATATACTTTCAACGGCTCAAAGATAGTGTTCTACTTTACGGCGGATGGCCGGGTGGACTTCCGTGAGCTTGTGAAAGACCTTGCCTCGGTATTCAAGACCCGCATAGAGCTGCGCCAGATAGGCGTCCGGGACGAGGCCAAGATGCTGGGCGGCCTGGGCAGCTGCGGCAGGCCCGTCTGCTGCAAGCAGTTCCTGCCCGACTTCCAGCCCGTATCCATAAAGATGGCCAAGGAACAGGGCCTTTCCCTCAGCCCCACCAAGATATCCGGCATTTGCGGCAGGCTCATGTGCTGCCTGAAATACGAACAAGACGGCTATGAGTACATGCGCAAGCAAATGCCCAAGGTAGGCCGTGAGGCCGGCACTCCCGAAGGGCTCACCGGAACCGTTATTGAAAACAACGTCATATCCGAAAGGACAAAGGTCAAACTCATGCTGCCTGACGGCACCATCGATGTCAGGGAATACCCTTTCCGGGAGCTCACCTACACCCGGGGCGGAAAAGGCAGGCAGGCTCAGGATATCGACGTAGAGGCCGAGGTAGAACGGCAGATGATGATGGACGCAGAGCCTGAGGAGCTGGCCGAGCTTCTCAGCGAGGAAAAGGCGGACATGATGGAGCGCCGCATGAAAGACAACAACAGGTAATGTCTGGTTAATGGGCCTTAATCTGTTGACAATAAAAATATTCATGTTACAATATACATGAAAAATTGTGTGGAGGTAATCATTAATGGCATACGTAATTTCTAATGAGTGCATCAGCTGCGGCTCCTGCGAGTCCGGCTGCCCCGTTGGCGCTATTTCCCAGGGTGCTGATCATTACGAGATCGACGCCGGTACCTGCATCAGCTGCGGCGCCTGCGCTTCCGTCTGCCCCGTTGGCGCTCCTGTCGAAGAGTAATCTTTGGCGCTTAAACAAGCAACAAAAGGGCCCATGCCGCCATGGGTCCTTTTTAATGCAAAAAGTATTTTCTATTATTAACGAAGGGATAATTATATAACAGTTATATAGTTTTAATTACGGTCAAAAAAATGGAAAGCACACACGCCGAAAACAAGATGGGCTATCTGCCAATAAGAAGCCTCATAATCAAAATGTCACTTCCCATGATGGTATCCATGCTGGTGCTGGCTACCTACAACGTTGTTGACAGCATTTATGTTTCCCGCATAAGTGAAAGCGCCCTTACGGCGGTTTCGCTGGTTTTCCCGTACCAGATGCTGATAAACGCCGTTTCCGTGGGCACGGCCATAGGCGCAAACTCCCTCGTGGCACGCCGTCTCGGCGAAAAGCGTCAGGGAGAAGCGGATACCGCCGCTACCAACGCCATGTTTCTGGCCATTTGCGGAGGCGTGGTTTTCGCGGTGCTTTTCGGTCTGCTCCACCGTCCCATGATATATCTGTTCCATGCGGACGCGGAGATAACCGAGTATGCCATAACCTATCTTTCATGGGTAGGCATTCCCGCCGTATTCGTGACGGTTCAGGTGATGTGTGAAAAGCTGCTGCAAGCAACGGGCAGCACCATGAAGTCCATGTTCGTACAGCTCGTTGGCGCGGTATTCAACATAGTTTTCGACCCCATACTCATATTTGGCCTTTACGGCTTTCCAAAGCTTGGCATTGCCGGCGCTGCCATAGCTACAGTGGGCGGGCAGCTGGTGGGCATGCTGCTTGGTCTGCTCATGCTAAGCCGCAAGTCCTGCCTGGTAAAAATAAGCTTCAGGAACTTCAGGCCGAATAAGCAGAGTATATCCGACATATACGAGGTAGGCGTGCCAAGCATCTTCCTTCAGATGGTAGGCTCCATAATGACCCTTGGCATGAACAAGATACTGATAGCCTTCTCCTCTACCGCTGTAAGCGTATTCGGCATCTATTTCAAGCTCCAGTCCTTCGTTTTCATGCCGGTATTCGGCCTGAACTCCGGCACCATGCCCATAATGGGCTACAATTACGGTGCGCGCAACAGGAAGCGCATAATGGAAGCGCTGAAATACGGCTGCATATATGCTTTCAGCATAATGTGCCTTGGCATGCTGATATTCCAGCTCCATTCCGACTTTATGCTGCGGCTGTTTGAGGCGTCCGACGAAATGATGGCCATAGGCGTTCCCGCCCTTAAGATCATCAGCTACTCGTTCCCCTTCGCGGCCCTGTGCATAATGGGCTCCTCCCTGTTTCAGGCAATAGGCGACGGCAGGCTTTCCTTCTTTTCCTCCGCCCTTCGCCAGCTTGCCATACTGCTGCCAGTGGCCTTCATATTCTCCCGCACTGTTGGCCTGTCTGCCGTATGGTACGCCTTCCCCATATCTGAGCTTGGCTCCATAACCTTTGTGGGCATAAATCTCTACAAGATATACCAGAACAAGATAAAGCCCATGGGCGACTGACGATAATAGAAAAAGGCGGCGCGTGCCGTCTTTTTTGTTTGCCTTTAATTTTTCTCTACGTTGTAATGCCTGAGCACAAAGGACGAAAACAGCGCCGCCGTGGACATTTCTGAGCGATTTCTCCGTATAACCAGATACAGGTCCCGCTGCATGGCCTTATCTCCCAGATTAAAGCACAGCAGCCTTCCTGATGAAAGCTCATCGCTTATGGCGTGTATGCTGATTATAGCTATGCCCAGCCCTCCCGCCACGGACTTTTTTACCGCCTCGCTGTAATTCATCTCGGCAACGGTATTGAGCTCGCCCGGCTCTATGCCCTCGCTGCGCAGAAGCTGCTCATATTCCATTCTGGTGCCGCTGCCCAGCTCTCTGGCTATGAAGGGCTCCTTTTTAAGAAGCTCCCTTGGGAAGCTGCCGTTCAGCTTCCTGAAGCGCTCGTTATTGGCGGTTATTATCACAAGCTCGTCCTTGAGGAAGCTGGTAAACTCGCAATTGGTGTTCTCCACTCTGGCGCCCGTAAGGGCTATATCCGCCTTGCCGCGCCTTACCTCCTCCACAGCCTGCAGGCTGTTGGTGTTGTGCAGCTGGTAGGATACCCCCGGATACTCCCGGCTGAATTCCGAGAGCAGCTCCGGCAGGCAGTACTGTGCGGGCACAGATGATGCCGCTATGGTGATGCTGCCCGTATAGCGTGAATTCTCCCTTGAAAGTTCCTCCAGCGCCTTCTGTCTGAGACTCATTATGCCCTGGGCGTAGCCTAAAAGCGTCGCTCCCTTATCCGTAGGCAGTATGCTCTTGCTGGTGCGTATGAGCAGCTCGCACCCCAATTCCTTTTCGAGGGTGGAAATATGCGCGCTCACGGTGGGCTGGGATACCCCCAGCACCCTTGCCGCTTTGGAAAAGCTGCCTTGCCTTACCACCATGCAAAAAGCCTCAAGCTGTTTTATATCCATATAAGTATGCTCCAGTAAAATAATATTTTTAAGAACCAAAGCTTAAAAGTATCTTTATATACTTATTATAACAAAAGGTTTGTATGCAGAAAAGCCCCGACAAAAAAATATCCCCTGTCCGCATGGGCAGGGGGTATTCATCGGCGGTTCACCCGCCTAAATCGTGGGGGCAAATTTATTTGAGGTTACTTTGCGTCTACCTCGGCCATGTGCTCGCAGAGGTTGACCAGCTTGTTGGAATAACCCCACTCGTTGTCGTACCAGGCAACCAGCTTTACGAAGTGGTCGTTCAGGGCAATGCCTGCGTCTGCATCGAAGATGCAGGTATGGGGATCATGATAGAAGTCGGAGGATACTACCTTGTCCTCTGTGTAATCTATGATGCCCTTGAAACGGTCGCTCTCGGAAGCAGCCTTCATGGCGGCCTTGATCTCATCGTAGGTAGCGGACTTCTCCAGGCGGCAGGTAAGGTCTACAACGGATACGTCGGGAGTAGGTACGCGCATGGACATGCCGGTGAGCTTGCCGTTGAGGGAAGGAATGACCTTGCCCACGGCCTTGGCGGCGCCGGTGGAGCTGGGGATAATATTGTGTGCCGCCGCACGGCCGCCGCGCCAATCCTTCTTGGAGGCGCCGTCTACGGTCTTCTGGGTGGCTGTGATAGAATGGACGGTAGTCATAAGGCCCTCTACGATGCCGAAGTTGTCGTTGATAACCTTGGCAAGAGGAGCCAGACAGTTGGTGGTGCAGGATGCGTTGGAAACAACCGTCATGTCCTTGGTGTAGGTGTCATGGTTTACGCCCATTACGAACATGGGAGCGTCCTTGCTGGGGGCGGAGATAACGACCTTCTTCGCGCCTGCCTTGAGGTGCTCGGAAGCGCGCTCGACGGTGGTGTTGATACCGCTGCACTCAAGGATATACTCTGCGCCGCACTCGGCCCAGGGGATATCCGCCGCGTTCATGCAGGAATATACGGAAATGGACTTGCCGTTTACCACCAGCTTGTCTCCCTGCACGTCTATGGTACCCTTAAAACGGCCATGGACGGTATCAAACTTGAGCATATAGCCCATATAATCCAGTGCTATGAAGGGATCGTTGATGCCCACTACTTCTACGTTATCGTTTTCAACAGCGGCTCGGAAAGCCAGACTGCCGATACGGCCGAAACCGTTAATGCCCACTTTTACTGACATTGTAATATTTCCTCCGTTTAAATTTTTAAATTTATAAAATCGGCTTATTGGACCGATAGTTGACAATAAATTAACCAACGCTTATTATAATATTCTATTTTTTTGAGGTTTGCAAGAGGATTTTAGCGAAACTGCATTTTCTACTGGCGAGCCCCCTCTCTATAATTTATGCTTATATCAAAGCCGCACTTTTCTCTTATGCACATCTCCTCAAAGTATCTGTTTTCCATAGGCACCCATTCCCTCATAAAGTGCCTGTGCATGTCGGGACCGTTCCTTTGAAGAATGCGCCTGCTCTGCTCCTCGGGATCTACAGATACAAATACCGCTATATCATAGTATTCTCCCAAATATGGATGCAGGCTATAACTGCCTTCTATGACTGTCAGCGAGGTAAATTTTACCGTAAATGCAGCGGACAGTTCGCCTGTCCTGCAAAAATATTTGCGGCATTCCGCGTCCCTGTGCAGCCTTGCGGGCTCCGCCACTTCTTTCCGAAATCTCTCCCTGTCAAAGTTGCCGCCGGTTTCGTTAAGACGTTGTTCAGTGCGTTGGTAAGGTTGGAGGAAATAATCGTCACAGTGGAAAACCCTGGCGGAGAACTCCTCCCGGAGCTCCTCTGCCAGGGTGGTTTTTCCCGAAGCGCTGTTGCCGTCTATGGCAACGACAACAGCTCCCCTTTCGTTTAAAAGCCTGCGTATCTCGGCTTTAAGGTCGTTTTTATCCATGTGTTCCCGTTATTGTTATTTAAGGTTCTCGGGATTGAGGCAATCCAGCTCGGGCAGTACAAACCTGCCGTCCTTGCGGATCAGTACGTCGTCGAAGTACATCTCGCCGCCGCCGTATTCGGGTGTCTGTATGCACACGAGATCCCAATGTATGCAGGACTTATTGCCGTTGTTGCAGTCGTCGTAGCAGCAGCCCGGGGTAAAGTGGAAGGATCCGGATATTTTCTCGTCGAAGAGGGTGTCCCTCATGGGGAAGGTGACAAAGGGGTTCACGCCTATAGCGAACTCGCCCACGCCCCGTGCGCCCGCGTCCCTGTCAAATACGGCCTTTATGCGCTCGTTGTCGTTGGAGGTGGATTCCACTATGCGCCCTTTACTGAAGGTAAGGCATACGTTCTCGTAGGTGAAGCCGTCCATTATGGAGGGGGTGTTGTAGGTTATTGTTCCCTCGACGCTGCCGTCTACGGGAGCGGTATATATCTCGCCGTCCGGAATGTTCATCTGGCCGGAGCACTTTATGGCGGGCATACCCTTTATGGAGAATCGGAGGTCTGTGCCGGGGCCCACTATATGAACCCTGTCGGTCTTTTCCATAAGCTCCTTGAGGGGCTGCATGGCCTTGTCCATCTTAGCATAGTCGAGGTTGCAAACGTTAAAGTAGAAGTCCTCGAAGGCCTCGGTGCTCATGCCCGCCATCTGTGCGAAGTTGGGGTTGGGATAGCGCAGCACGCACCACTTGGTATTGGGTATGCGAATGTTGTTCAGCGGCCTGCCGTATACGGCGCTTATGAGGGCCAGCTTATCCCCCGGCACGTCGGACATCTCGTTAGTGTTGAGCTTCGCGCCTATGCCGATATACGCGTCCATGTGGCGCATGAGCTCGCAGTCTATCTTTGCCATAAGCTCCTGCTGCTCCTTCGTCGCGCCCAGCGCCAGCTCCCGGCATACCTCAGGCTTCTTTATCCATACGAAGGGGACGCCGCCCGCAGCATAGGTCTCCTTGACCAACGCCTTGACCAGCTCGGTACATTCGCCGTTGCCCTCGATAAGTATCTTTTCACCGGGCTTTACGGCGCAGGAAAAGCCTATGAGGTTTTTTGCAAGTGTCTTGATCCTCGGATCTGTCATCTTTTTTTACCTTCCTCTCGCATACTTTTGAAAGGCTCAGCTTTGCCTTTCTTTTATTATGTAAAGGGGCCTCCCCTTTACCTCGTCGTAAATGCGCTGCGTATAAGCCCCCTGCACGCCCATTGCGCACAGTATCACACCATCCAGCAGCACCAGGGCGCACACCGCCCAAAGCCACCCGGGAACGCCTGTTACGGCGGCACAGACTATGGTAGCGATAAGTCCAAGCAGGGCTATGCACAGCACCGCAAGCCCTGCCCAGCCTATAAGCGTCAGCGGCTTTGAGGAAAAGCCGAATATGCCGTCGGCGGCAAGCCTGAGCATCTTTTTAAGGGTGTACTTGGTCTTGCCCGCACACCTCTCTTCGCGGACGTACTCCACGGGGACGGCGTTATAGCCCAGCCATGCGCTCATTCCCCTAAGGAACCTGTTGTGCTCCCTGAGCACCTTGAATTCATCCGCAACGGCCTTGTCGAGAAGCCGGAAATCGCCTGTATCCAAGGGTATCGGATACGCACTCATGAAGTTCAGCAGCCTGTAATAGCACCATGCGGTAAGCTTCTTCGCGGCGGTCTCTCCCTTGCGGTGCATTCGCTTGCCGTAGGCTATATCGGCGCCCTGCTCCCATGCCTTCACCATATCGGCAATGACCTCCGGAGGGTCCTGAAGGTCCGCGTCCATGATTATCACCGCGTCGCCCTTCGCCTCGTCCATGCCGGCGGTAACCGCCAGCTGATGGCCGAAATTCCTTGAGAATCGCAGTGCCTTAACCTCTTCGTGCTCCCTGGCAAGGCGGGATATTATTTCCCATGTCCTGTCCCTGCTGCCGTCGTCTATGTAGATTATCTCAAAGGGATAGCCTATGGAGCTCATGGCCCTGTACGTCCTCTCAAAGGACTGCTCCATCGCCTCTTCCTCATTGAATGCCGGTACAACCAGCGATAAAAGCTTTTCCATTTTCTTTCCTTTCGGCCTGTTTTGGCATATATTACCTGTTTGTTATTATACCCCAAGCACCAGCTATCTACAATTCTAATATGCATTTTCTAAAAACCGGCTTTGACACTATTGAAACATACTTTTTTAGGGATATAATATTTAGTATTGAAGTTTGAGATATTTTTTGAAAAGGAGATAATATAATGGCACTTGTAACGAGCACCGAAATGTTCAAAAAGGCCTATAACGGCGGTTACGCCATCGGCGCCTTTAACGTCAACAACATGGAGATCATTCAGGGCATCACCGAGGCCGCTATCGAAAAGCGCGCCCCCCTTATCCTCCAGGTCTCCAAGGGCGCACGCGCCTACGCCAAGCACGTTTACCTGATGAAGCTCATCGAGGCCGCCATAGAGGACGCCGAGCAGACCGCGGGCTTTGACCTTCCCATAGTGGTGCATCTCGACCACGGCGATACCTTCGAGCTGTGCAAGAGCTGCATAGACGGCGGCTTTACCTCCGTCATGATAGACGGTTCCTCCAAATCCTTCGAGGACAACATCGCCCTGACCCGTCAGGTAGTCGAGTATGCCCATGATCACGGCGTAGTGGTAGAGGGCGAGCTCGGCACCCTTGCGGGCGTTGAGGACGAGGTAAAGGTATCCGCCGAGGATTCCTCCTATACCCGCCCGGATGAGGTCGAGGAATTCGTCAACCGCACCGGCGTAGACTCTCTGGCCATAGCCATAGGCACCAGCCACGGCGCATACAAGTTCACCGCCGCCCAGTGTACCCGCAACGAAAAGGGCATACTGGTACCTCCTCCACTCCGCTTCGATATACTGGACGAAGTGGCAAAGCGTCTGCCCGGCTTCCCCATCGTGCTTCACGGTTCTTCCTCCGTACCTCAGGAATTCGTTAAGATAATCAACGAAAACGGCGGCAAGATGCCCGATGCAGTAGGCATCCCCGAGGAGCAGCTCCGCAAAGCGGCCGAGGGCGCTGTCTGCAAGATCAATATCGACTCCGACCTGCGCCTTGCCATGACCGCCTGCATCCGCCAGTACTTCAACGAGCACCCGGATCACTTTGATCCCCGCCAGTATCTCAAGCCCGCCCGTGCCGCCATAAAGGCCATGGTAGAGCACAAGCTGGTTGACGTGCTGGGCTGCGACGGAAAGGCGTAAAGAGCGTAGCCATGCAGGAGGAATATACCAACGTCATAACCCTTACCGATTCCGACGGCAGCGATGTGGACTTTGAGGTGCTGGATATAGTGCCCTACAAGGAGCATGAGTACGTAGTCATGCTGCCGGTCGATGACGAATCAGACTCGCCCGAGGCAGTCATCTTAGAGCTTCTGGAGGCGGAGGAGGACAACGAGGAGGACATGCTTCAGGGCGTGGAGGACGAGGAAATACTCAACGCCGTTTTCAACCTCTTTATGGAAAAGAACGCCGACGAGTTCCAGTTTGAGCAGTAAAGCCTGATATAACACCAAAGCCCCCGCATTGCGGGGGCTTTTAGAGTGTCAAAAAAGTGGCTGAATGCCACTTTTTTGAGTTTTACGGGTTTTGC